>ERZ1026850.111-NODE-111-length-52638-cov-14.944412_pt1 | contig 52638 bp, 79 predicted proteins | sample MGYA00380155_ERZ1026850 | MGnify/ENA primary metagenome ERZ1026850 (study PRJEB33269, sample SAMEA4719791) | human gut metagenome | biome: human-associated habitat; feature: organic feature; material: feces | place: Cameroon | collected 2013-10 ... | reverse complement strand
GTGGATCAGGGTTTGAAAGCGAACTACTACAAGCTGGTGCATAACATTATGACCGAGGAAGGCGTTAAGCTCACGATCGGCAAATCAGCAATGCGTTGCTTGAATATCGCCCGCCAGGAAATGGAGCCGCACCTTGCAGACGGCGGAAAGTATTCACACACAATGCTTCGCGGTGCGCTTGGTAAAATGGATAAGCAGGTTATTCGCATCGCATCGGTTCTGCATGTGATCCGCAACTGGTTCAACGAGAGCGGGAACCCGCAAAAGTCGCGTGAGATTGAAGCGGAAACCATGCAAGAGGCTTTGATTATGTTTCATGAGTTAAGCAAAACATATATCAGCGCCGCCAACGCTTCCGGCCATGCTGGCGAGGATGCGGAACTAAACAAGGTTGTCGATATGGTTGTTCGGCTGGGCAAGGCAAACAAGGGCGTTTTAACATCGCGCTCGATTTATGAGGCAATTCGCAAGGTTCGCCCGTTCGTCGGCCAGGCTGGCGTGATGAAGCGATTGGAGGAAAGCCTGTTACCTCGCCTTGAAGAATTGAATTATGTTTGTAATGCAAACGGGCGTGTGTTTGTGAATCCGGCTTTGTTGGGAGGTTAAAATGTTTCTTCTCGATTTGTACAAATTTTGTGAAAGTTACGACTGGTTCAACCGCCAGCACCTGGCAAGATTTGTCTTTAAGCATCGGGAATGCGAGCGGCTCGCGAGGGCCGCAAATATGACCCCTCGTAAATTCGCCTCAAGCGTCTCTCTTGAGTTTATCCCGCGAATGTGTACGTTGGGCTATCTTTCATTAGATAATGGCGTGGCGACGTGCTACGGCTCGCACAAACGGCCCTTTAGCTTTGAGTTGTACAGCCTCGAAGGCGAAAAAAACAAATACATTTACGATCTGTTTCATTTTGACGAGTTAAGCGACGATGAATTATTTGGAAGCTCAAAATCTAATCAATACGATTACGAGGCACTGCGCCGAAAATTTGGTATCTCATGAGGTGATGATTGGTGCGCTGTTAATGATCCTGTATAGCGATATGCGAGCCAATCCGGCCAAGGAGCATAACTTGCATGATGAGGACGGGGTTTTGCTGGTCAATGTAAGATTGATGGAATGAAAAAAGGAGCCGTTAGGCTCCTTTATTTTTTCTCTCACTCCAAAGAATCCCGCTAAGGAATCCGGCGGTGAAGAAGCAAGCAATGCAGAAAAGGAAAGGATACAAATCATCGCGCCCGTTGCTGATTTCTATCTTATCCGCTTTTATCATTTCCGCCTGGATGCTTGAATTACTCACCTGCTTTTTGTTGGAAGTGTCAACCTTCCCAACGCTTGACTCTTTGAACGTCGTTTCCTGCTTGCTGCTGGTGTCCTGCTTTGCCGTCACCCCTACAGCCTGCTTTACGTTTTCGGCCCCGGCTTGCGCTGTGATTTCCGGCTTACTGCCGACTAAACCAGTCAGAGCGCTTGACGTCGAGCAACCGGATAGCAATAGAGCGGCAACTATCAACATGACCAGTAAGATGATAGCGGTTATTCTGTTAGCTCGTTCGTAGTCCTGATCGTTCATTTCGGTAACTCCTTAACGCAGTATTTAAATTCAACGGCCCGCCTGTTATGCAGCCCCTTAGATTTTTCACGCTTACCCGTTTTCGGGTTGCGGTAATACGTCCATTTCCAAAGCTCGTCGCATGCCTCGTATAGCTTGCCTTGATTAATGAGCTTTAGCATTGTTGACTTCTGAAATGCTCCAACGCCAGCGTTAAACGTAAACGAATACATAGACGCCCGCATTGATGCTGGAATCTCTACCTTAACCGCTTTATCAACTGCGGTTGCAGCATGCTTGATATGCTTTTGAAGTAACTGATCGCATTCTTTTTGCGTGTAAGTCTTGCCCAACACCACATCAGGGCCAGTAATTCCGGCGCAAACTGTCCAGATGCCCGCGATATCCTTATAAGGCTTGAACCGGATCCCTTCTATCTCCTCTAACAGTGGCGAAGTTATGGCAAGAGCGGCACTAACAGCGCCAGCTATAACCATATTCTTTAACCTCATCGGTTATTTACCTCTGATCTCGATTGCCCGTTTAAAGTCACCTGATTCCAGGGCTTCCCGTAGTGCTTTGCTATCCCGCCAACGGAGATAAGCGCCCCAAGCACCAAACGCGATCATGAAGGCCATACTGATAACCGCAATAGTGATTTGGCTTGTTGCGGCACTGGTTAAAGCAGATCCGCCAGTCCCGGCGGTTGCAGCGTTTAGAAAGTCTTTCATTTTACACCTCGAAAAAGTTTGTTAATGGGTGATTACATGTTAACCGGGATTGCGCAAGTTTATAATAGAAAAAGGGCGCTGTTAAATCACAGCGCCCCGTAAGCTATTGAATTAAATTATTTTTCTATTGGTAAAAAGGTCAGATAATGCCCCTCAAGTGGTGCAAGTATCGCGCTACCTTGGCCGTCGCGGATCTCGTACAGCCCACCAGGAATTGCAACCGCCCGGTAAATCGCGCCAACGATGTAGGGTAGTGCGGTTGATGTGTTGCGAATGCAGCGAACTTTCATTATTTAGTCTCCATCATTTCAGGGTAGAACATAAAGCGCCCGACCTCGCCAAACTCTTTATCGTATACGATTACCGCCGCCCGACGACGAGAGCGCCAGCCACCACGCGCGGCGTATGCGTCTTTGGCCGCCATAGTGCTATGCACTTCCACGATCCCCAGGCTGGTTTCTGTCACGGTCTGGTGATGCCAGTGGCCTACGTGAGCATACATTGATTTCGAGTTCCCGAAATCCTCCCGCCAATCTGCTGCGCACATCATCAAAAGGGTTTCTGGCTTGCGCACAGTGTGGCCGTGATGGTAAGCCAGGAAAGTCTTTCCGTACTGCGTATGGTGAACAACGCGCGGGGAAACGTCAACGTAAACCCTTGGCTCGTTTTCGTATGCTGCCGCCATTGCTGCCCGTAGCCAAATCATGCCTGATTGGTCATGGTTGCCCTCGATAATCTGGATCTCGACCTCTTTATGCTTGGAAAGCATTTTAGAAACTGCCCGGCGAGTGGCGCGGATTGCAACATAAACAAGTTTTGCGTATCGGCTATCCTGATCCAGAACATGCCCGCTTGCTGGCGTCACCGCCTCCAGTCCGTCACTGTGGAGCATATCGCCACCAATCAGTAGCACAGCTTTCTCACTATTCGGCGCTCGTTCGATTGAGTAATCAAAAAAGTCATTCATTACCCGCTCCGCCGTTGCGGTGTCCCAATTCTCGCCGCATTCGTGCTTGTGGGCCATTGCGCCTAAATGCATATCAAAGATCGGATATAGCGCCAGCGTTTCGGAATAGTCCTGCGCTTTCTCTTCCTGGGCTGGAATGCGTGGCAACTCCTCCGCGAAAGCCTCCATCGCCGCCTGCATTAGAGCCTCTAATTGCTCCTTGTCTTTATTGGTGATTGTCCAGCGCATCACCTCCTCGCCGTTCCCATTGGTCAAAACAGACTCGCGAACAACCGCAAAACCTGGCGCTCCTTTAATGTCAGTTTCCCCGGCGCGGGCCAAGCGTGCTGCGCGGCGCTCAACGCTGCGGATGTTCAACCCGAACTCCTCCGCGATCTGCTTGTAAGTTTTCCCGGCTGCGCGTGCATCTTTGAACTGCTGATCTGTCATTTTTGCTACTGCCATTTTAAGCTCCTAACATGATAATTTTGTACATAATCGCGGTCGCGATGATAACGGGAAACGGTAAAGCAAACAAGCGCCACATAACAAAAATCCTCACATCTTGTAATATTTCTTTTGCTCTTTGGTTTTTTCGACTACTGCTTTGTAATCGATCCTGGTCGGTATCGCCGGAACTCTGTGCATCTTACGCGGTCTTTCGTGTAAGTACGTCATTTTTCCGTTGCCAATAATACTAACATCCTTTATGTCGAAGAATTTAGCAATTCGTGCTATATCCTCACTCATTCCGCATTCCTTGGCGTGTTGCCAAACGGCTTGCTTACCCGTTTCGACCTTCATCGATAGCCCCTATGTTTTCCATTACGTCAATTGGTGCATAACCATATGCAACTTTCAGGAATACCATTGCACAATCCCAATCGAAGTTGAATCCGTTTTTGCTCCCACCTTCTACCGCCTCGCGTGCGATTTCGTGAGCGATTCGTTTTGCGCGTTGGTTGTAAACTTTCATGGCTTTCTCCTTTTGTTTCGTTGGAAATGATTATGCCCCACTTTCGCGGGGCATTTTTAGCAATTCGTGCTATTTGAAGTTTGAGTTGAACTCGTATTTGCCGTCGCTCCGCTTGTACTCGATCAACTCCTTTTCAAGATACGGGGGCCACTCATCAATCGGCATTGACCCGGAAAGCTCCTCAAAGCTCATATCAAGGCATCCTGAAAATAACCAAGGGTTTCCGTTATATTCGTGCTTTTCCAGCAGGTGGCAAACTATGCCGCGAAAAAGTAACCACTTCATTTCGTCTTTCATATTTTCCAGGCTCATAATATTAACCCCTCGCCTTTGCTCTTTTATTTTTCACGGACGGGCAAATCTCGCTGATTCCAACATAGTGAGTTTGTTGTTGCTCGCCCTCTTTTAATTCGCGCATAACAAAGATAACGCTACCTTTATTATTTCCGCTTACTGGCTCACCAGTCAGACCAGAAATAAACGCTAATCTTCCGGTTCGCGCGTATTCTACGCCGCCCTCTTCCCAAACCTCGCCAGTAATCCAGATAATTTCCGCTGCGTTTTTTTGCGCCTCAACAAACCAAGCTGTCGAGTTGTCGGCAGGTAGCAGAATGTCGATCTGGTTGTCGTGCTCCATCTGCTCGATTGCCTTTTTAATAAACGGCGTTGGGTTGCTGTATGGAGGATTGAGCCAAACGTGCTTTTTGCTTCCCCACCAGCGTTTTAGGCAATTTGTCTCTTTACTATAGAATTTATCGCAAACCTTATTGTTCTCGCTCGCCGCCGCGTCGAGATCATATTTTCCATAGCGCGCCTCCATATATTCCACAACCTCGCGAGGGGTGGCCCAAAGGTCGCGGACTACATCCGGCGTTTTACTTCCCGCGTATCGGTTGCCAGTGACCTGATAATATTTATCAGGTTTAACAGCCTGGTAATGACCGCCAGTTACAAGCGCGTTTGTAACGAAATTCTCGTGCTCTAACTGCTCAAAAGTAATAAATGCGTCATGAGTGTCTTTGTCTTGAATATCTTTAGCCATTGTATAATCTCCAATATTATTACTTGATCACTTTGCACTCTTTGAATTTTTTCATGCCGCCAAATTGAGCGTCAATTCCATTATCTAACAGCGTGTAGCGAATTGTTCCGGCCCAGGTTTCGAGCTTGTATGTGTTATCGAATTCATGCTCAATGACGTAGCCATTTGATATAAGTCGCCCGCCTTTGAGAACAAATTTCTCGTCACCGCAATCGTAAGTCACTTTATTATCGCAGCCAGTTAACGCAATGGTCGATAAAATTACAGCAGCAAGTAGTTTTTTCATTTGTTTGTCTCCGTCTTGTTTCGATGTGAGTAATATACGGGAATCCTTTCCCTGTTTTTTAGCAATTCGTGCTATTATCCAAATGATCTTAATTCGAAATCTTCCTCGGCCTGGTTGGCAACTGATTTAAATACGGCCTCCAGGGTTTCATATCCAAAATGCTTTGCAATTTCTTCCGCTGTTTTACCTTCCGCTTCCATGTTGCGCATTTCGCAATAGTGCATTTCCATGTTGTTTAGGTATTTGTTCCCGGTCGGGATTGCCTCGTCGATTTTATCCCAAACAATCCAGAAGTTTGTTTTATCTGCGGCGTTAAGTACAAAGCTCATTTTGTTTCCCTCAATTCGTTTCGTTGAGGTGAATATAGCAAAATCCCGCGAGTGGCTTTTAGCAATTCGTGCTATTTTCCAAATCATATATAGCCAGCTTAAATTGATTGAATCCGTAGGCCACGGCTGCGAACCCTCCGCGCTGGCGAACGGAACGCAAGAAAGCTTTCTGCTCGTCGCTGACTGGTGACGCCTTCCCTTTGCCTGATTTGTTGACCCGCTTCAACTCTATAGCCGCGAAAGGGTAGGGCGAATTGATACCAATCAGGATAATGAAATCAGAAACGCCTTTAAGCAATCCGGCTTGCTCGTCCCGCAATGCGCTGGTGATGGTCTTTTGCCCCTCGTTCACAGTGTGCCAAAAAAGCAAGTGTGGGTAGTGGTGGCGCAACCACGCCACACAATCAACCTGGTGCGCATCCTCCTTGCGCGTGTCTGCCGGATCTCGTTCGTAATATTCCAGATAATCACCCCTATCAATCATGATCAGAACTCCTTTTTATAAATGATATCATCACCTTTCGCATTTTTCCGGTGAGTAACTCTTTGCGGCTTCATGATGTAGTGCGCATTCATCATGATCTTTCTCGCATTGCGGTAGCTGGCTGTAACTCCCGCCACCCTGCGATCCACAATGTGAGCTAACGCCGCTTGACGCCATTTCGCCTTGCAGATCTGGCTGTCGGATTCAGGGAAAAATTTCTCATACGCCTTGAATGTTTCGCCGTGCGCTTCAAGCTCGTAGCAGAACACGATCCCCTTCTGGTTTTTTGTCATATCGACACGGAAACCTTTCACCGTACACCAGTCATTTTTTGTATAGTGCTTGCCGCTCAATTTCTCGTTAGGGTCAATCAGTGACACATCGCAGCAACGGCACACTCTCGCTACAACGTCATTTTTCGTTCCGCAACCTGGCACAACCACTTTTTTCGTTCGCGGGTCAATCTGATCTTCGCACACTCGGAATTTCCAAAAATGCTCGCAGCGGTTGCCGTTGGCGTCGGTGTGAATGCAGCGGCGAGCATAGAAGCTGTTTTCCGTCCCGCAAATCGGGCAGTTTTTAGGATCCTTCCCGGATGAGAAGCGGTTTTGATACTGCGCCTGCTCTAAAATCGGATCAAAGTAAAGCTGGCCCAACTCATCAAGGCATCCGGCGAAGTCGAGAACAAGGTGATCCTCTTTCTTGTACCCCTGCTCAATGTGCCATTTCTTTAACAGTCGCATCCCGCGCCCCAGCAACTGGATCAGCAGTGTTAACGAGCCAATCTTTCGCAGAATAACAGACGTATCCCAAAACGGCACGTTAACGCCAGTGGTAAGGGCCATAACCTGGAAAATGTATTTAACTTTCCCCTCAAACGCTTCTCGCAACCACTCCTTGCGCTGCTTCTCGCCAGTCTTGCCAGTGATAATCCGGTATGTTGTGCCTGGCGGCAATGCGGCGGCGGCTTCCTTACAGTGGCGCTCACCCGCGCACGTAACCAGCACGCCGTTGCGGTCTTTGCAGATCTCATGCACGCGCTGCATTATCTTCTGCGTCATTGTGGCGTCGTTGTGGATTTTCTCCTCCATCGCCTTTAGGGTTTTAAGGTCGAAGTCTGCAACGCCATCCTCGCTGGATGCTTCGAACTCTGACAGGTCATAGCCTAAGCCGTCAACGTTCCCAAAGTTCGTCGGCACAACCGAGCCAACCTTAATCAGGTAGTTGGTGTCAATGTTCGTTACCTGCTCACGCCAGAATCCGCGAACGCGCTTATCTTCAACAAGGATTGGGACGACGCCGCGAAACTCCGAGCCAGTCATTCCGAAAATGCGCAATTCATGCCCGTAAGTTTCCTTGCAGCGCTTTTGCATTTCGCGAATGATAACGGTGTACTGGCTGCGGCCCGTGCCTTTCATCGGCTCGCCGTCTTTGTTGAAGATGTAGGATCCGTCACCATTCAGCACAAGCTCACCTTTTTTCGTGGTCATTTGCTCGTACTGCTCGTCGTTTTCTATGGCGTCCGCCAAATCTTCCCAATCCACCTGGTGGCATTCATCGATCCCGATAACGTGCGGCACGTAGTCGCCAAGCGCCTTAAACATCCCGTTCGAAACCGTACCCTCCGAACCTACCACGATCGGAAAGTATGCGCTTTTGGTTTTCAGTCCGGCGCAATAGATGGAGTTGGGAACGCCGAAGTTTGAGATCTCCTCGGAATCCTGATCCACAATCTCCGCCTGGCGGGCCAGCACCATCATTTTCAAGCCCATGCGCTTGCACTGCGCAGCAACCATTGCGAAGATGATGGTTTTACCAGCGGATACGGACGCCTTAACGAAGAATGGATGCTCATAATTTTTCATGCGCTTTGCGATCTCTGTGTACGCAACGCACTGGTAAGGGTAAGGGACGATATCGCCAACGGTGAATCGCTCCTGAATCGCCTTAATCACTGATTCACCGAGAGCGGAAAGTTGCTTGTCAATGTGTGGAATAGCCATTTTAAACCTTTAACGTTAGTTCGTTTGCGGCTATAATAACCGCCTCAAAGCGAAATTTTTTAGCAAAAAGTGCTATAGGAGATATTTTTATGAAAGAGCCACGCATTGCAGTATCAACGGGAGAAGTTGACAAGCGCACACTCAACGGCAACAACGGAACCCGGCGCGGTAAAGACAGAAAGCCACGCAAGCGCAAAACGGGTTACTATGTGCTAAAGGATGAAGTGCGGGCAGGTCTGCGGGCGCGACTGGATATTATCCGCGAATATTACGGAACTCAAGCGGAAATGTGCCGACGACTCGGAGTTACCCATCAGACAATCCAGCAATGGCGAAAGCGTGGCATGATTTCCGCCAGCGGTGCCGAACGAGTACACCGCGACTACAAGCGCCAGGGTTGTAAGGGCTATCGCGCTTCATTCTGCCGTCCAGATCTGCGTTTCGACTCGAACGGCAAAGCGCTTAACCGCAAATGTGACCGCCGCGAAATGCTGCGCGTAGTCAAGGAGTCTGATTTTGCGGACAGCACAAAAAGCTAAATGACGCGATCGCGTGTGTGGTAGATTCCATGCACGCGATTTTTATTTGGAGAAATCAACATGCAAATGATGTATCAGAAAGAGGATGTTTTGCCGTACATGAAAGGGATGTGGCGCGACGCGCTGCAATCTATCTGCGGCTTGCATAGTGACGTATTCAACAAAAAGCACCAACCATGCCCGCATTGCGGAGGTAAAGACCGTTTCCGCTGGACTGACAAATTAAACACGGACGGCGACGGCGGCGCGATCTGCAACGCATGCGGTAATGACTCCGGGATCGGCTGGATGATGAAGCTAACCGGGGAACCTTACAGCGAGGTGATTAACATCCTGGGCCGTTTTCTTGGGAAGGTTCCGCAAGAGTATGTGATCAAGGCGAATAAGCGAGCCTCTCGTTCGTCTGGTTACAGCTTTGGCGCACAGGCTCCGCATGAAAGCTGCGTTGCGGTAATGGAGCGAACAATAAAGGCAGACAGAACGCCCCTAAGCACCTATGAAGGGATTTTCCCGCCAGATGATGAATCGTATTCCGTAGGCGCAAAAAACGCTGGCACGCCGGAAGAGGAGTTAATACACGCTATCCCGTGCATGCTCGTACATGAAGATGGCGTTGATGATGAGATGTGCAATATTCTGTTTATTGATGGCGAGGCAACGCAAAGCTTTTACGCCAAAGATTACACAAGGGGATCGGTTGCCGTGACTGGTAAGACGGACAAGACGATTTACCTATGCGTTGATTGGATTGATGCACAGCACACTCATTTATCAACCGGGCAAGAGGTTTGGACGTGCTTTAGCCAGTATAATCTTGAGATGGTGGCCCACCGCTACAAAGGCCCGCGACAAATGCGAGTAGTTTGCAGGACAACGGATCGCGATGTTTTGATAGCGGCAGAAGAAAGGGGGCTTGACGTAATGATCCCGATCGACAATAATTTTAAGCGAGGGATAGAGCGAAAGCTTTACAAGCCTGAATCCCTCTTGTGACCCTCATTGTATTATCTCCATTGGTTTTGGCCCCGCATTGATTTTTGTTGCGGGGCTTTTTTTATGCCTTGCGCAATGCTAAAATTACCCCTGTCATTAACAAAACGTGCTATTTAGGAGATTTTATAGATGGCTATTTATCGCAAAGGTCAGGCGTCAATGGACGCTCAAGGCTACATTACTGGATACGGCACAAAATGGCGTGAGAATTTAACGCTCATTCGCGCTGGCGCTACAATCATGTTTTTAACCAATCCGGTTAAGCTCGGCGTTATCACTGAGGTTGTTAGTGATACATCTATTCGCGCAATCACTACTGGCGGCGCAGTCGTTGCGCGTACAGATTATGTGATCTTGCTGCATGACTCGCTGACCGTTGACGGCCTGGCGCAAGACGTAGCCGAAACTCTGCGTTATTACCAGGGGAAAGAAAGCGAGTTTTCGCACTTCATCGAATTTTTGCAGGGCTTTGATTTTGCAAAGCTGGAAGATCTGACCAATCAGACAAAGGACGCAGCCGCAAAGGCGAAGACTTCCGAAACAAACGCCAAAGCGTCAGAGGGGAAAGCAAAAACCTCTGAAACCAACGCAAAAAACAGCGAGAATGCAGCGGCGGCAAGCAAGAATGCGGCAAAAACAAGCCAAGACGCAGCGAAAGCAAGCGAGACGGCAGCGGCGGCAAGTAAGAACGCAGCGGCGGCAAGCCAGACGGCGGCCAAGGCGTCAGAGAACGCAGCGGCGGCCAGCAAGAACGCGGCGGCAACAAGCGCGGCTAACGCCGAAGGTAGCGAGGTTGCAGCGGCGGCAAGCGAAGCGGCTGCGGAAGCAAGCAAGAATGCGGCCAAGAATAGCGAGAACGCAGCAAAGGCAAGTCAGACGGCTGCAAAAACGTCAGAGAATAACGCGGCAAGCTCAAAAACTGCGGCGGCAAACTCCGCGAGCGCAGCGAAAACCAGCGAGACAAACGCTAAAAACAGCGAGAACAAAGCGAAAGAGTACGCTGATAAAGCCTCTGCGATTGCCAGTCCTCTGGCCCAATATAATTGGCCCGTTGGCACGGCGGCAAATGAAAGGTTTGTAAAAATCGCAAAGCTCACTGATCCGGGTTCGTCTGATTGCCATGTTACGCTAATGATCACAAACGGAGGCAACTATGGGGCGCGTCAAGGCTCAATAGATTTTCTTGATGCATCAGCGCGTGGGCTTGGCAACACCACCATCACCGCTTCAAACGTTCGCCAGTTTATGCAGATTCGCCGCATTGGCGATCCGAGCCTTGCGGAAGATAACCAAATGCGATACGGGGTTGTTAAGGGCGATGGTTTCTTTGAGATTTGGGCTTACCAGCGAGCTTTCATTAATAACGTAAAGGTGGCGATTCTGGCAAAAGCAGGCCGAGTTGATCTTTATGTGCCGACTGGAGCCGTTACCCAAGCAGAAGCGCCGGATGGTTGGGTGAAAAGCGTGGCTATTCGCGTATATGATGAGGTTAACAAGCCTTCTCGTAGCGATCTTGGTCTTGCTAACGTTATGGAAATTGGCGCTTTTGGTCTTGGTGGCAGCGGGATTTCACACAGTGACATCACCAGCAACGCAGACTTAATGCAGCGCATGAAAGAGAAAGGCGGTCATTTTTGGCGCTCAAGTCAGAAGTCTGGAACTACCTCAAACGTTATGTCTCACGGTTCCGGCATATTCTCTCGCTGCGGTGACACTAATTCAGCGATTAACATTGACTACGCAAGCGGGAAGGTTGTGATACTCGCCGCCAATGACGCAAGTCTCGCCGCTGGGAATGTAAAGGTAAATACCCTTTACGGCACAGCAAACAAGCCGTCAAAATCGGATGTTGGCCTGGGCAATGTAACTAACGACGCGCAAGTTAGAAAAGTTGGCGACACAATGACTGGTGATCTTGATATCTCGAAAGGTACGCCGTCTATCAGGCTGAAATCTGCAAGCGGGAACGCTCATTTGTGGTTCATGAATGCAGATGGCAAGGAGCGCGGTGTAATCTGGTCGCCTGAAAATACAGCCTCGCTTGGTGAGATCCGAATTCGGGCCAAGACCACTGACGGAACCACTGGCGGGGATGTTGTCATTCGCCATGACGGACGGCTTGAGGCGAAGGATGTTAAGGCCGCTTACAGGTTTTCCGGTCAGTCGCTTGTGCTTGCGAATACTGACACAAATGCAGGTGTAAACTCGATCGCTGTTAGTGGCAAGCAACACACGCCGATCATGTTAACGCGCGACGCCGATTCTAACTTATCTATCGGGTTCAAGCTCAATAACATGAACACAAAGCTACTTGGTGTTGATAATGAAGGCGATATTTCCTTTGGTGAGAATGCCGATCAGAAGCAAAACAGCAAGATTGTGACGCGCAAGATGATGGATGCTGGTTTCTCTGTCGCTGGGTTTATGAATTTCACTAATGGATTTGCTGGCGCTTGGGAAGCTAAAAACATCGCCGACCAGAAACTTGATCTTAATTCCTTGATGATTAAGAAAAGCGACCCTGGAACGGTTTATGTTTATCAATGCCCAAGCGCTGGAGGCGGTAGCAACATTACCAACAAGCCTGGCGGGGTGGCTGGCAACTTCATTCTTTACGTCGAGTCGATCCGTAAAGTGAGTGACACTGATTTTACTAACCGCCAACGACTTTTCGGCACTGAGTCAAATCGCGAGTTCGTTCGTTATTGCAACAATGGAACGTGGTCGGCATGGCGCGAGTCGATTGTTAGCGGCATGAATCAAGACGTTAGCGTTAAGACGTTAAGCGCATCCGGTCGCCTTTCTGGTGGTGAGCTTGCGGTTGGTGGCGCTGGTTCGCTAAACGGAAACCTTGGCGTTGGTGGCGGCGCTGCATCAAAAGTGCCGGGTAGTGACAAGGGGATCGTAATTGGTCGCGGTGCAATGGTTCGCGAAGGTGGCGAGGGTCGCTTGATTCTGTCTGCCTCCGGTGGCACTGATAGACAGGTTCAACTGCGACCCGCTGGCGCTGCGGCATCGGACAATGGGATCGAGATCTCTTGCACGTCTGCGAGTGGCGGAGACACCAAAATAGCATTTGGTCAAGGCGCGGCAATCCGTAGCAACTCTTCCGGCTCGCCAATCATTAGCGCGAAAGCTGGTCAAATGATTTACATTAGACCAAACGGTGACGGGGCGGCAAACGGCCAGGTGACTATTGCCGGAAACGGAAACATGGTTGTTGATGGCGAGGTTGTGAGCAAAGGCCTTACAGCAAAGAGCGGACAGATAACGGCAAACGACGGCGGAATTGAGCTTTTCCATGCATCGCCGTATGTCGATTTTCACTTTAACAAGTCGAGTGCGGATTACACGGCGAGGATTATCAACGACGCAGCGGATCAGCTAACATTTGATTGTCGAAGTGTGCGCGCGTTGCGGGATTTCACGGCGCGAGGATCTATTAGAGGTTGTTACAATGACGCCTTCGTTGCCTGGCCCATTGAAGATCCGACTGGTGGAAATGGCACGATACTTAAAGCACCATCTTTTATCTCAAGGTTTAACGCAATTGGTAACGCTGCGCGTTGCGCCATGTGGCTTGAGGAACATAGGGGATATGAGCATCGCGCTGTTATTGAGGTCAGCAAATGGGGTGATTCTGGAACTACGCAGTATTGGCAGTTTAAGGCAAACGGCAAGATCTCAAGCACTGCGCACGGCGACGTTGTTTTTGCTGGTCTATCTGACATTAACTACAAAGACAATGTTGTTGACTATGACGGATTGCAGTCGCTGAAAAACATCAAAGCGATGAACCTGGTCAAGTTCACTTACAAGGATGATGATCAGAAGCGTGAGCGTCGCGGCGTTATTGCACAGCAGGTGCGAGAGATTGACCCGTGCTATGTCAAAGAAAGCGAAGCATCCTATCAGGACGAGAACGGGAACGTAGTCGAGAATAAGCGACTCGTTCTTGACACCAACCCGCTGTTAATGGATGCACTTTGCGCAATCAAGGCACTGTCGGCTCAAGTTGACGAACTGAAAGAGGAGATTAGAAAGCTGAAAGGTGAATAATCAAAGGGGCCGCTTGGCCCCTTTTTTTCGTAACAATTTTACCCGCCAAAAAACCCATAAATTTCATAGGCTATCGCCAGAAAGCGCCAATTGATTACATTTATCATACATAACCAGACAAAAATATACTTTTAAAATCAAGGTGTTAGGAGTAAATTTGAAGGCGTGGCAGGGAGCCACACTTCAAATAAACTTTCAATACGAGGAAAATATTATGTCTGATATGACTCTTTTACCAACTGGCGGTTTCGGCGGTGATGCCAGCGCGGCTGGTCTTGGTGGCGCAGTAGGTGGCCTGATCGGCTCCTGGTTCGGCAATGGCTTTGGTCGCGGCGGTTGGGGCGGTGCCTCCGATGGCGCAGGTGCTGCGGTTGGTGTTGGCGCTGGTGCGTTGATGGATGGCGTTAGCGGTATCCAGTCCAGCGTTAACACCCTGGGAATGCAAATGCTGCAAGGCCAGAACACTACCAACATGGCAATCGAACGCTCCGCCGCGTCAACCTTTAACGGTCTGACCAGTCAGGGGACGCAAGCGATGCTGGCTAACGTCGAGGGCTTTGCGGGTCTTAACACCGCGATCGCATCCGGCGTAAGCACGATCGGCAACGCCATTTGCGCGCAGTCTTACGAGGCCCAGCGCCTGGCGTATGAAGCGCAACTCCGCGATCAGTCGTGTTGCTGCCAGACTAACCGCACTATCGAGAATCAGGCGGAAGCAACCCGCGCACTGATTCGCGATCAGCATGCACAGGCTCAAGCCGTGTTGATTTGTGACCTGAAAGATCAGTTACGAACCGCACAGTTTGAAAACAGCCAGCTTGCGCAGACTGCGGCACTGAACCAGCGCATTAACGAGGTCTACCAGCTTATTAACTATAAGCTCCCGACCCCGGCAACTCCTCCGGCTGCTTAATGCGTCAAAATAAAGCGCCTTCGGGCGCTTTTAACGAGGGCTTTAATTATGAAGATTTATTTACCACGGCAAAAATTACCGCGCGTTACGATGGCTCGCATCTCGTTTGGAGGTGGTGGTGATTCGGAGCATGAAGAAATGGATCACAAACACCATCACGCAATGAAAGAGGTTGCTCACAGAATGGAAGACCACCCTAAAACGTGGGACGCCTACATTGATCAGCCAGGTGGGATGATGTCTATCGTTGAAATGGAATATTCCGAGCTTATGGAAAAGAAAGCGGATGGATCACGCGCCGGAATTGAAAAAGAGTTAACGGATCTTGCTGCTGCTTGTATCTGCGCTCTTAGCAAAATGAAAAACATGTAAAAAAGGTGAACCGATATGCAAAACATTAAAACCAACGGGATCGGAGTGACTCAGTTTAACGGCATGCGCCCGCGCAATATGTTTACGATTGGTGGCGTTAACTGGTCGCTACGTCGCGATGCAACAGACTCTTCAACTTTCTTTCCTCATCACAAAGTAAATTGGCTAAACGCCGGATGTGAACCTATTGGAGATGGAAGTGTAAATTACTGCTGGATTATGGGAGTAATAGCACCAACTCCGGGAACGATTGAGCGGCCTGTTAATGTGATGTATATCGGTTTTCACCCCCAAAAGATCATCATATCGCCTAACTCAATAACACAAGCCGACCTTGACCGCATGCATGTTTATGTTAGCGATAGCGCCGGATTTGTTAATGAATTTGTTGGCAAGTTCCTTGGCATTGAGCCGGATCAGCCAGCAACGGAACGGGAAAGCATTAGCCCCTGGCCTGTGTCGGCCAGAAAAGAAAAATACGAACCAAAAGAGCAACCACAACAGAAGGTAATCAAAGATGAGTAACGGGATCGATAAACTTGTTGCGGAATTGGCCCAAAGAGCGCACGCGATTATTGATGAGGGTCATTCCAGAAGTGACATAATGAAATCTGCGATGCAAGATTTTAAGTCATTGGGAAGTATGAGCGGCATGTTGTCGTTCATGACGACAGGGAAGTTAAATCCCAATCAGATAGAATTGGCAAAAAGGATTGCCGTAAAAGTTATCGCTGTTTTAGGTACGATGTAATAAAGAAAGGGGCCAATTGGCCCCTTTGCTTTTAGAACGGAATATCATCATCAAAATCAATCGGCGGCTCGCTGTTTTGGCGTGGCTGCGATTGCGTTTGCTGGCGAGGCTGGCTTTGCTGTGGTGCTTGCTGCTGCCCGCCGCGCTGGCTAAAGATCAGGTTTGCGAATCCGCCAGCTTGAAGCGTGTTGTAAACCTTGCCCTCGTACTCTCGCGACTCAATGCGCAGCGTTTCGCACGAAACGGAGATTACCTTGCCTACCTGGAAAGCTTCCTGATACCAGCCATTTAATCCCTCGCTTTTGGCGTTGAAAAAGAAAGTGTAATTGGTGTATTGCCACTGCTGATCGCGGTCTTTGTATCGTTCGGACAACTCAACGATGTAAAGCGTGCCGTTTGCACCAGCCTTAACGCGAGGCTCTTTGCGAATTTCTCCGGTAATTACATGCATTATCAAATCCTTATGGGGCGTTTCCGCCCCGCTGTTAATTATTCGAAATCGGTGATTGGCTGTGATTCTACAGCCTTGGCGGCTGGTTGGTCAACCGTAGTTGCCAGGTTTTGGCGTGGTGCAGCCGGGGAGAATCCGCGAGCGCTTCCGATCTCAATCTGCGCCTTGCGGCTTTCGTAATGCTCTTTTACCACCTGCTTACTTGCCGGATCGCATGCGCTCCATGCCTGTTTTAGAACGCGCTGCAACGATTCCAGATCTTCGCATTTGTCAATGTCGCGCTTCCAGTCCTGTGCGCTCTTGACCGCGATTTGCGCGTCGTCGTCTGCCTGGCTTAAACCAAATGCAGCGGCGGCTGCGTAGCGTCTGGCGTATGTGAAAGCGGATCCGACGCCTTGCGGGTCGTTTTTGACAATCGGCAATTCCGCGTAGAATTTAACCCACTGGCCGGAAACGTGAATAACAGTCGTCTCGACCTTGATTCTGTTCTGCGCTTCGCTCTCGATCATATCCTGCATCAGCATAAGGTCGTTATCTGTTAGCGCCGGGGTGATTGCATCAAGAACGCTATCGAGCGTCGCATATTTGTTTTTGAGGTGTGTGTTTTGCTTGTCTTTTTTCACCTTGACGAACATGCTGCGGGCCTTATGCAGCGCTGGTAAAACCTCGTCGAACTTTTCGGAAAGCTTCATGTTTTATCTCCTGATTGGTTGGGAGGCTTTCGCCTCCCTTGTTTTAATTAGTGCTTAACTTCGCCTTCGGTGTGGAACTTGATTAGGTTTTCCATCATGAGATCGGAGGATTCTTTAATCGCTTCAATGGCCTGCTTGTCATTTTCTCGCAGCGTCGCAACCAGAACCACGTTATCGACAGCATCCATTACGCGGCGGATGTATGCCATTTCATCCGGGCCTTCGGTTGGGTCGAGTGGCGTAACGAAATCGCGCAGTGCGAATGACAGGCGGGCAATAAATTCGCCCAGGTGGTTCACAACTTCTGCCCGTGCTTCGTTCATTTCTTTAGTGTTCATGGTAAATCTCCTTAGTGGCTTTGTTTAACTTACGGGATGCATTATAACACCCCGATTTTCATTTGTTTAGCTATTTGTGCTATTTACTATAAAAATTCTTTGTACTGGCGAGTGAACCAGTCAGGCACGTCGAGATCAATCTCCGGCTCGCCGTTTGCGTATGAGGGCCAGATGTTGTGCGCCTCGCACATGGCGAATGTCTTGATCACGCTCATATACTGCAATCGCCCGATCTTCAAGTGCTCCGGTCGCATGCGGAAAGCCAGCGGCAAGAAAGGCTCCTTTTTCTCCTGCGCCAGCAGTCGGACAACTACGGGCCTTTTCTCTTCCGGGTACGCTCGTTTAAATAGATCATGCTGCAACGCCATTTTAAGCAAGTAGCCATGATTTACCGCCAGGCGTCCGAACTCGGAAGGATTGGCGCTCGCCGTGGTTTTGTAATCGGTGATAACAATCGCTTCTTCGTATTTCACGGCCTCGTAAATCGGGTTTCCTTCTGGATCTTCTCCGGTTTTTACGGTGGCCCAAACGCCTTTGCAAATGTCGATGTGATCCAGTCTCACTTTGACTTTTACGCCGTCGATGATGCCGAAAATTGATAGCTCACGCTGCGCCGTTGGGCTATTCATGCAGGCGTTGTGCTCCGGTATGCTTTCCAGCACTTCGCGCATCTTAACGCAAGCGTCGTAATCTTTGGCCGGGACAAGCTCCACCCCATCGGCCCGCGCCTGGCTTTCTGCGATCATTTCGATAAGCCAAAGCACATTCAAATCCTCGCCGCACTTCACCATCATCTCCAGCAATTCCGGGTAGCCTTTCCCGGTCGTACCTTTCAGGCCAAAGGCCTTTAACTTGCTGGCTAATGCCGTCTGGCTGGTAATCAGATCTTTAAAGTCCTCCGCCGCTGGCGCTCTGCGATAGTGCTTCTCAAACAATTCGCGGCTTTCAAAGTTGGTGTGCGACTGCGTGCCGAAAGTTAGAGCCTTGCTGTTTTCTCTCTGCTTGAATTTCCACGCCGCCGGGCAACTTGAGAAGATATCCGCCAGGCTTGAACCGCTCACATACTCCGCGCACCATGAATTAGGGTCGTGATATGCGTCGTTTGTTAGTTCGTCGCTGGTGTAAACCTTGAATACGTTATCGCTCATTATCGGCTCCTCTTGTTGGTGTGTGTGCATTGTAGCTAATTTCTGCGTTTAGTCAATAGCTATTGCTGTTTTTTCTGTTTCCGAAACGTTCCCAAGGTGAGAAGAAACAGATTGAGTTTGTAAGTGCATGATATTTATTGAAATTGATTGCTGTTTTTTGGCTGTTTCCTCGTTTCGCGTTTTGCGGAGTACCCTATATACAAATACACACACCAAATACATAAAACGTATACACAGACAAACAGCAAGACAACCCTATTACTAGTGAAACAATAGAAACAATAAAAAAACAATATTAGATATAAATAACTAACTTATTGTTTTTATTATCTATTATAGGGGGATTTGTATGTTTTTTCTGTTTTAAAACGTATTGCGATTCTGCGGAACCCGAAAACGGAAACACCGAGAAACAAAAAGAACAAGGGGCCATTGCGGCCCCTTTGGTTATGCAAGCGAGATCGTACCCGTTGCCTTGTACATCGCGATCACTCCGGTGAATCTGAATTGACCACTATCGCCACGGTTAGGCCATTGAATCGTGATGGTATGATTCCTGCCATAATCCGATGCCGGAATGCGGATCGAAAATATGCTGGTCTCAAAGTCTTTGCCATCGTTCCCCGCGTCGTAAGTCCAAACTACCGTTTCGTCAACTCGAATGGTAACGTTCTGTCGCCACGTCTGGATGATTGCAATGGATCCAGTAAACACCATGCGTCGCTCGAACGGCATCCCCTGAATGGTTGCTATCGTGTATCGAGTGCCAGGCGAAGTGTTGCCAGACCCAGGCCATCTCTTATCAACACGATCCGTCATTGTCACAACGTCACCTTCAATCTGATTTGCCTGCACCTTCCCAAGCACCCGGCAAGTGTCGTTGATTGTGATGTTGTTCAATGTCCCGCTATTGCCTTCCAGGTGGCCGCGAATCCTCGCATTCATCAGGTTAGCGGTGCCATCCTTTCCGATGTACCAGCCGTTATTGCCATCCCAATTGTGCGACTGAATGAAATTACCAATCTTCGCGTTTGTGATCGTACCGTCTTTAATCAGCGTCGACTGCATGAAAACCTGATTGTTTTCAACAACAAACGGCAGCGTTTTAAGATCGCCACGCTCCAGCGACGGGATGATTGCGAACCTGTCAGCGCTAAACAGGAATTGCGATTTGGCGTTACCGCCCTCGCCAACCAGCATAAGGTTCATGCCAGCCTTGTATTCCTTGCCGTTGTATCGGAGGCCCAGGTTTACACCGTACATCACACCAGCACTTGACGCATTCACCCATGAATCCATTTTCTGAGCCAGCGCCGCGTTAGTGTTTCCGATCTGAGTTCTCAACGTGGAGTCAGCACTCGCCCGCGCTTCCGCCTCGTTTGCAACCGCCTGGTCTACCCTGTTTACATTGGCGTTGATTTCGGTTTTGGTGTCACCAACGAGTTTCGTTAGCTTCGCATCCAAACCGCTAATCGCTTGCGCCCTGGCTTCCTTTTCGGTTGCAACCGCTTTATCCACTCGGCTAATCCCGGCGTTAAGCTCTGTTTTCGCATCGCCTAACTGCTTGGTAAATTTGGCATCCAGCGCCTGAACGGCTTCCGCCCTGGCTCCTGCCTCGTCGGCCACGGCCTGATTAACTCGGTTGATATTGGCGTTAAGCTCGGTTTTCGCCGCGTCTACCGCGTTGCTAATCGCCTTTTTGTATTCGGCTTTCAGCGATTCGATAGCTTGAGCACGCGCCCCTGCTTCATCGGTAACAGCCTGATCGACTCGTTGAATGTTGGCGTTTAGCTCAACTTTCGCGTCATTAATGGCTTTGGTTAGCTTCGCATCGAGAGTGCTGATTGCGGTTGCCCGCGCTTCGCTCTCTTTGCTAATCGCTTCCTCTGCTCGCGTTACTGCTGCGTTTGTCTTGCCGATCGCAGTGTTAAATTCCGCCTGTAACTTTTTAACCTCTGAGGCTCGCGTTTCCGCTTCCGTTGAGATTAATTTCGTTACCTTCGTAATCTCTGCGCTAATGCCATCATTGAACTCCGTTCTAAGCTTCTTAACGGCCTCTATACGCGCTTGCTTTTCGTCGGCTATCAAATCCATCGACTCGCCAATTTCCGCCTTTCTGCGTCCGTTCTGTACGCGCGTCCATCGCAGATTAGTATCGGTTGCTAACGCATTCTCAATGACCGCCTGCGCCTGGTCTTTGATCTTGTTAGCCGCATCAAGCGCCGATGTTGTGGCGTCTTTCAGGATTTCCGAGTTTGCGATCCCGGTGTCAATGGCGTCCTCAATCAGATCCTTGAAGCCTTCCGATTCCTTAATGTCGTTCCAAATGTCCTCAACAATATCGTCAATGTTGATTGAGGATTCACCGCGCACAAACTTAGTCCAGGCCGAAACGTTGCCGATTCTGTCAACGCTGCGAACACGATAATAGTTCACATAACCAGCCGGGAGGATGCTGTGCCAGTATTCGCTTTGCGGATACGGAACCATCGTTAGCAGGCTTGCGGATGCCTCTTGCCCGTTTTCTGATTGTTGAAGCTCAATGTAAGCGGTATCGCCTGAACCTTCCGGCATGCCCCATTTAACCCGAATGCCAAACACTTCATCGGTGGAGGCCGTTAAGTTAATCGGCGCTCCAGGCTCGCCAACTTTACCAGTCAGTGAAGCGGAGACAATCTTAGACCACGGAGACGCGCTTCCAGAAGCTGAAACCGAACGCACTCGGACGGAATAAGCCCCAGCATAAATGCCTTCTACCTCGATCTCCTTGTTCGGAGTCTGCGGCGTGTTATGCCAGTTACCATTGCCCTTGCGCCACTGCATTTCATACAGGCTCGCGTAAGGCACTTTGTCCCATGAAACGTGCATTGTTTCCACGCTCACACCCTGCAAAACGCGGGAGTAGGAGGAAAGCTTGACGTTCTGCGGCGCTGCCATGTTGTCAGGGTCAACGATGCTTGTTGGGCGGTCGTCAACGTTTACGCCATAGTCGATCGCGTCGTATTTGTTCGGGTCATACTGTACGGCTGTTATGCTGTAGGTAAATTCCTCGTCGCCATCGCCTTTCGTAATCTCTGTGATCACGTATTGCTGCAAAGCCAAGTCTGTGCGCTCAATCGCAAAAACGGTGTCCGGTTTAACCTCGAAACCAAAGCCAATATTTAGCTCAATGGTTTTCCCGTCCGCGCTAACCCTTGAGATCGTGCGCTTAACTGGCTTGCCGTCCGGCTTGTTGATGATGATGAAATCACCCGCCCGCGCGTCAATCTTAAACGGCACAAACACTTGCAGGCCGGAAACCTCCATCACGCGCCCGGAAAGGTTGAGCGTCAGGTTGCTTGACCAGAAGTTATCCGAAATCGCGATTACGTCGCCGATAGTCGGGATCATGCCTTCCAGGCCAGTAGCAAAGTTAACCGTAGTGCTGCGCAAGTTCGTTTTCAGGATCCAGCGCCCACGGCGGTTCGCCTCACTGCGGCGAGTACATCCGATCGCGGTGATGTTTGTCGGATTGTAGCCAAAGCGCAAGGCGGCCTCGGTGTCGAAAACTGGCTCGACGTCTTGCTGATACATGTTCTGAACATCATCAAACGTCACGTTGCATGATGTATACATGCTCTTTTCACTGGCGAACGTGTAGGAAAATTCCCCGTTAACTACGTTATCGTTTGTGAAAACGTAAGACGGATCGCGAGGCTTATCAACGATGATTGACAGGCTTTCGCCGTTCCAAAAGCTCATCCCACGGAAGATCGAACAAATATCAGTGATAAGCTGATACGCTTCAACTTGGCTCTGTATCACAACGTCGCATAGATAGCGCGGCTCCGTTCCGCCCTTGCCATCTGGAACCATCTGATCGCAATACTGCGCGGCCTCGTAAAGCGCCCATTTATCGAGCGGAACCCCAAGTTCCCTTTGATCGAGTCCGTATCGCTGATTGGTAATCAGGTCATAAAGCACCCAGGCCGGGTTGTTGCTCCACGCCTTTTTGAATGTCCCATTCCATGAGCCGGAATAAGTGCGGTTAACCGGATCATAATTCGAAGGGACGTTTATCAGCTTCCAGCGCTTTTTAACCGAGATGTTCGGGATCTGGTTCGGGAATAGCTCGGAATCAAATTCAACGTAAACTAAACCAGTCAGCGGATACCTGAATTTTGCGTCCACAACTTCCGCGTAGCTTTGCAGCTTTATTGCGTCCGTCACCTTTGCACTTTTGCTGTCAGGCGTCACGCGGCGAACTCGCAAAATCACTTGATTGTTAAAAGATGGTAGGTCGATTCGGCGGCTGCGGTCGTAACCGCTCGTCGTCTTACCTTCGATAACGTCGCTCAAAACCTGATTAAATGAGCCGCCATCAACCGCCATATCAACTGCGTATTCAACTTTAACGCCAACCAGATCGCCATCATCTTCACTGGTAACACCTCGCGGCATCAGCATTTTAATCCTGATCGCCGATAGGCTTTTATTGGTTACTGAAATATTAAAAGGCGTCTTGGTTGTGATTTCGCGAGCAACGGTTATTTCGCTTGAGTTATCAGTGAAGCCTTGGATGTAGCCCTGATCCTGAGTGCCGGGGCGAAACTCCGCCGTAACCCCTTCATAGTTAAATGATCCATCTTCGTTCTGAACAACCACATCATCGAGATATAGGTTTTTTAATGAGAAATTAGGATCGCACTCACCATCAGAAACCGCCAACAATATTTTGATTTTGTTAATGGAGATTAGGTTATCTTCCATTTCCTTTGGAGTGTGCGACTTGGAGGAGCCGCCCTTACTCCCGGTTATCACATTTTTGATCATGAGTTTTAACCTTTTGTGCTGTTTATTGGTTTAGCCATTATACGGGCACAAAAAAGCCCGCGCAAGGCGGGCCATGAATTATGCTTTATCCTCTGAATAGCTCCCGGCGCTCCATATCGCACCGCCAACGGTTCGGTCTCCATATGGCAGCGGGATTGGGTATCCCGCCGCCGTGGTATTCACCGCGCCGCCGAACGCATAGGATGGTTTATTTTCTGCGCTCTGACTTTCGAACTTGGCCCCGCCTTGCTGCGGCGAAATCATTTGCATAACGCCGCCCAAAACCATTGCGCCGCCCATCATGAACGCGGAGGAGGCAAACGCCCCCATAGCCGCAAGCGACGCACCACCAGTAAAAAACGCAGTAGCCATAATGGCTGCACCCAAAACAACCTGAAAAAGACCGCCAGATTTTGAACCTGTCGGGATCGGGATAATGCGGATCTCCTTTGCACACTGCCAGGCTTTTTCGTCGTGATGCCCCACGTTCCGACCGTCAACAAAAACAGCGTAGCGCATGCGCGAACCAACTTCACTTTGCATATAGTCTTTAAAGCCCTCCAGCGTCACTGAGAGCGCCCGGATTGCTTCGGGGTATGATTCAACGGCTAACTCATGAAAGACGCCGAAACGACGCCCCAGCGAGCCAGAAAGCTTGATAGTTTTAACTGTCTGCATCATAACTTTAAATCCTTATGTCTGCACACCATGACGGTGTGTTCTTGATACCATCCAGAATAGAGATCCTGGCGCGACAACTTACCGAAAGCATGATGCAGCAATTGGTTGTCGCCCAAGTAGATCCCGGCATGGTTCCAAACGGGAGCCTGTAGTTGCATAATCACCATATCACCCGGCTCCGGCTCTTTGCCAGTGGGAACAAAGCCCTCTTTCAAATAGTTGTCCTGATATAAGTTCTCGCCGTGCTCCGGCTTCCACCACTCGTAAGGCTTGCGGAAATCATTCAGGATCACGCCGTGCTCTTTGTGCCAGGCCATTACCAGCCCCCAGCAATCGTATGAACCCAGCGACCAGGGGCGACCAGTCAGCGGCCTTGATTGCGGCTCAACAAACCGCATATCGCCCTCCGGCAAGGAAACAATAATCCAGGTCACACCCATTTCATCGCAAATGCATGTGTCGTGCGCGCTCGGTAGCGTCGTTGCGCCGTCTCCGGTGTGAGAATGCACAACCGCGATTAGCTCCCCGCTATCAAGCGCCTGTGCGTAATCCGACGCATCCATTTCGAAATGATTTTCAGGGTCTGCGTGAACGTTGGCGATCGGATGGAATTTTTGCACCCGGCTTTTTTGCGTGACCACGCCGCAACATTCATGCGGGTAAACGTCTTGCGCGTGGCGCATAATCTCAAGTTTAATTTTTGCGCTAATCATTGGTTTTTCCTTAGTAGTGATGCTACGGCGCAGCCGCCGAAATCCAATTCCTGATCCGCTCCGAAACGCAGTTTGCAAGCCGTAGCAGTCCCGGCGCAATAGTCCTGAGCGGGATCGCTTACAGGATTGTTATCTTTGTCGAACATCCTCGAACCATTATACCCGCATCCCTTGCCGGAACGATACCAACCACGTTGCGCCCAATAGCAAACGCTTTGCGAGGTTCGCGGCGGGATCATGATTCCATCCATATCATAAGGCGATGTTAGATCGAATCGTGCCGTGCTTTGGTTGCAGAAATTCGGGCGCTCAATGTAGTAAACCATTTTGCGATAATCGCCATCCTTCACGTTGCCGGAAGCGTCCAGCAATTCGGCTTGCGTGATCCAGATAGTAACCTTCGCTTGCATCATGCCGTTATAGGCCCGGATTAGCGCAGAAACCTGGCTATCAATATTTGATAGCGTTAACTGCGGCTTGTCAGCCTTGCCGTTACTGGTGAAGCCGATCCCCGTAATGCCAAAGGGCCGCGCACCGTATTTCTCACCACGAAAGGTAATATCTTTCGCTGGCAACACGCCAGTTTTCCGCGCTTGCATTAACTCCTCTGGCGTGTAGGCGATATTCTCGTTGTGGAATCGGTAAATCTGAGCACCAAACCTTGTACCGTCAACCTCAATCAGCGTGATAATCTCGCCGGGGTAAAGGCTTTGCAGGCAGTTACCGAATGCCGAACTAGTCTCATTAGCCATAATCTTTTCTCCTAATGCAAATAAGGCCCGCCATACGGCGAGCCTTTTTATTATCGCATAGATGTAAATTGTTCTTCAAACGTCGCTTTCGCTTCCTGAACGGTTGCGGAAATTGGCGATGATCCGACACTTCCACTTTTCACCCGGTACAATCCCAAAACCCCATCGGGAGCCACCCAAAGAAAAGGCTTTAGGCGGTGTTTGTGCATGAATTCCAGCACCTTTTTGTAATCGGTGCCAGCGTAAACAACCGTATAAACTCGCCGCACGGTATTAAAGCCGGATGATGCAACTTGCTTGTAACCGTTGCCAAAAGAAACCTCGCGATCGTTGTTCTCTGTCGTCATGGCCCCGCCGCCTCCTTGCGTTTGGGTACACCATGTAAATTCATCAAGTGCCATTATCAACCCCCTCTGCTATTAACAAATTTGTAAACTTCCCCACCTTGCGAGCATGCACGCTGAATCATTTCCGTGAAAATCATTCTAACGCCAGTCTCCAAGCCCTTTGGATCGTTTCCGTTGTTGATATCAACATTGATATCGCCAAAGCTGAATTGAGAGCCAGCCGCCGAAGTAGACGCGCCGCCGTAGGTGTTGCCACCAACGCTGCCGCCGTTCGCATATCCCCGCATGAGTTTATACAGGTTGCGCGTACCGATCCGCTTCGTCGCCTCTTTGGTGAACACAAATTCGCCACCATGCACAACGCCTTTTGGCTCGTACTTTCCGCCGTCGCCAGTGTATCCGCCGTTTGCGTACCCCTTCGCAGACTTACCGCCTCCGCCAAGCATGTTCGCGAACGAGAAACCGCCGCCGCCGCCACCCATCAGGCCGGAAAGCGTGTTAAAGATAACCATTTGCGCGATCATCTTAACAATCATTCCAATGATGCTTGACGCAAAGTCTTTAAAGCTGGCTTTGCCAGTGGTCAAAAACTCTGTTAGCTGATCAGAAAGACCGCTCAACGCAGACATGCCGATGTTCTCAATTTGCCCGTTAATATCGTTTACGGTTTCGCCGTACTCGGCCCAGGATTTTTTGATGCCCGCCAGCCAGTTACCGCGTAAGCTGTCCTCCTCGGCGTAATACTCTCGCCGTTTAGCCAGCATCGCTTGCAGTTCCTGATCCTCAAGGCTCCCGCCCTGGTTTAGCCAACTGGATTTGATTTGTTCCAATTCCGCATCGCGAGACGCCTGCCGATCTGATTTACCTTGCGCCTTGGCCTGGATTTTTGCGATCGCCGCCGCCTGCTCCCGTAGGAATTTTGCTGCGTCCTGCTCGCGTTTAATCAACTGCTCTTGCTTGGTAATCTGATCTCCAATTACTGCCGCCTGTTCGCGTAGGGCTAAAATCTTGTCCTTGTTAGCCAGTTCGGCCCGCTCATCTGCTGTTAACTGGCGTCGCTGCGATTCCTTCTCCAGTACCTGGAATCGTGCCTGAGTATTCCACAAGTTTTTTCGCTGCTGGCTGATCTTGTCGTTGATATCGCGATGCTCTTTCAAGACCTGCAATTGAGTTTGCAGCGCGATCAAGTCCTGCTCATACTGGTCTAACAGTCGAGTTCCCTGATCGATGGAAACCTTTTGCTCCTTGTTGCGACCCTTGAGAGCGTCGGCCTCCTTGCTTACGGCCTCCTTAACTTCCTTTGACTTGCCAGCAAACTTGCCTTGCTCCTCAACCATCTTGCGATAACCTGCCGGGTTAGATAACCGCCCGTCAATTTCCGCAATCCGCTGCTCAAGCTCCGAGATCTCTTTCGCTGATTTTTTGGCTACGTCCGCTTGTTCCTTTGCGACCCCCTGGAACCATGAGCCGATTACGGGAAGCGATGAGGTTTTATTGCCAACGCTCACCAGGAAATCCGCAATCATCTTATCGCCCTGAGCCAAGATCAAGCGTATTTGGTTAACGACGCCCATCACAACATCGGCGATCATGTTCCCGGCTGTCAGCGTTATAATGCCTACTTCTTCCCACGCTTCGGACGCCCACTGTTTAATGTCAATCCACATTTTTTCAAGTGGCGTTGCAGTTTCGGCAATCTCGTCTGAACGGTCTTTCATCGTTTTAGCGAAAAGCTCCGTCGCATATTCCACGGCCTCGACCTTGCCTTTCGTCTTCTCAAGCGTGGCGATGTAGGTTAGCTGGCCTTTGTCCAGAAAGTTAAAGCTTTCGTTTAATTCCGCCAGCCCCTTAATCGGGTCTTTCGAGATCTTTTCGAAATAGCCAAGAACCTTTTCCGTCGATTCTCCAGTGGTTGCCACCCAATCCGCCGTAGCCTTTGTGATCGTCTTTAGCTCATCTTTCGTGAACTTGCCAGTTTTGGCAACCGCCGTTGCGACTTCTAGGATCTGGCCCGAAGTTGCGACCGCCGTAGAACCTGCGATCTCGTCAACCAAGGATTTGATTTCTGTCGCACTGCTGCCAGCATATCCGCCCGTCATAATCAGCGCCTTTTGCAATGTGCGCTGCGAATCATAGGCGTCATATCCAGCTTTTGCCAGGGCCGCCACCGTGCCAACCACGCCACCAATCAGAATGCGAGCCGGGGTTAAATAAGACATTAACACTTTAAACGTGTTGCCAATGCCGCCGAAAGAGTCTTTGATTTGCCCGCCCTGCTGGATCGCAACCATCCAGATCGGCATGCCGGAAGCAAGCGACGTTACCACGTCCGTAATCTGAGCCGGAAGCATTCGCATAGCTTGGCTATACTGGCCCGCCGTCAACCCAGCCAGCTTCATTTGCTTTTCTTGGGCCTTCAATTGCTGAATGAACGGGGCCGCCTGAGCACTAACGCCAAGTTGCGCCGCTTTCAATTCCAGCAATTCGGATCGCGTCTTGCCGATTGCGTTTGCCTGATCTTCAAGGCTCGCAAGGAATGCCGCGCCGGATTTCGCCGCCTTTTCCTTGTTCCGCGATTCCTCGATAGCCGCTCGGCCCTCCTCGGTTAACGCCCGCTTGTTTCGCTCCAGCTTGCCAATCTGGCTCTCGATCATTGAGCTAAGGTTAAAAAACTCTTCGTCAGGCACGACGCCTTTTTGCCAAAGCTTATCGAGTTCGCCAGCCGCCGCCGATAGTCTCCTAATCTTCGCCGCTGTCGGGTCGATGGTGCTTTGCACGCTTTCGAACGCCTGCCGCTGCCGCTTAATTTCCTCGCGTAGCCGCTTCGCTTGTTCGCGTGCAATTTGCTCCTCGTTAACGAAATCCTTCACGCCTTGCGCCGCTTCTTCGTTCGCTCGCTTGAATTGCTTTAACGACTTCACAGCGAAGGTGACTTGTGACACGTCAACGCCAAGCGATAAACCCGCGTATTGTTCCGACATAAATTTACCTCCAGATATGAAAAAAGCGCCCGAAGGCGCTTTTGTTTACTTTGCGTGCATCATCTCAAGTGCTTTTTGCTCCATGATTCGCAAATCGTTTAAGGCCATTTCTTCATCGTCTATTTTATAGATTCTGAATAGCATTGGCAAAACATTGTAATCAAGGCCATAAGCACCAGCACCAGCCGATCGCCATTGCGTTTGCATAGCGCAAAACACATCCCACGATTGACTCATGCTCTCATCGAAGATGATTTCCGGCGGCTCCTCTCCTTCATAATCGGATCGGCTAAGGCCAACCGCTTTTAATTCTTCGTCAGTGGGCGGTTTCTGGTAATACAGGTAAACCGCCCGTTTTAGTTTTTTACGCGCTGGCCCGCAAGTGCGCCCAGGTAAGAACCCATAAGGGCCAGGGCCGCAGCCGGATAATATTCAACGAGAGCGGCGGCGTTTTCTTCGTTAAATTCTTCTTCCAGATCCCAGCCCGTAGCGATTTCAGTAATAAACTCTGCGTCGCGCATGGTTTCGCGCTGGTAAAGCTCTTGAATTTCGGTTGATTTTTTGTGCTTGACGGTAAACACAATCGTCGCTTCCTCGCCGTTCGGGAGCTTGAATTTTACGGGTAGTTTGAAATCCGGCATCGGGGCGATTTTGAGTTTGAATTTAGCCATTTGCTTTTCTCCTGATTGGTTGGAGGCTTGATATTACACAAATAAAAAAGGGGGCGCAAGCCCCCTTGATTATTACGCAGCCATAGACGCAAAATCACCTTTCAGCGATACAGTCAGCGAAACGGTTTCCATTTCGTTAACTGCCGTCTGTGGGATCTCGTTGAACGAGAGAGTGCCAGACCAAATGCGCATTTCTTTTGCACGCGGAACATACATACGCATAACCTTGACCTCGCCGGATTCATCGGCTGTGCGGAGAATCGGATAAATTGCGTTGTCGTATTCGTGCGCAAAAGTGTAGGTCAGAGAAACCGCGCTCTTGTAGGTCGGGATCTGCTGCTCGCGGTCGTCGGCCAGGCACTGGTAAGTATAAAACTGCTGCTCGCCGCCTTCCTGAGACAAATCTTGTACGCAAGGAATCTCGATCCAGTCGTTGATCTTGTAGATGCTGCCAGTACCAGTACCTGAATAAACTTTACTGTCTTTGGTGCTGAAACCTTCGATCGTAACCTCGTTGGTGTTTGATGTTGACACGCTTTTAACCCGAGCAACTTTGTTAATCAGCTTGGCCCAATTTGAGCTAGTGATGATTACGTAATCACCAGCTTTCAGCCCATGAGCGGGAGATGCCGCGCAAGTCAGTACGGGGTTGTCGGCGTTGGTGATTTTGGTCACGCTGATAGCGGCGGAGCCGCGCGTTTTCTCAACAAAAACCTGTGAACCGTTTGGAAGATGCATAGTTTATTTCCTCTTTTCTTCTGCTCTTACATAGAAACGAACCGGAACAAGCCAGCCCGTTTCGCTTTTTTGTATCGGGCGAACTTCTCCGCCCCGGTTAATATAACCAGCTTCAAGCATTTTACCATCTTCGAAAAAATCAGCAATCCCTTTCGCAAGCTTGCGGGCCTTGTCCGTGCCTGTGCCTGGCGCAAAGATCACGTTAACCTGAACCATGCCAACGTAATAGCGGCATTTTCTATCAAGCGAAGCGTAAACCGTTTCGGCCTCGGTGTAGTGGAAAGCAAGCCACATACCGCCCTTGCTCGGCGGCTTGAACTCTACGTTTTCATATGCGATCGGGTATTCGCTTTCGTATTCCTCTGCGAGCGCCTTACGCGCCGCGACCATCAGATCATAATGCATTTTTCGCCCTCGACTCCTTGATCGCCTCCGCCATGAATGAGCGCAAGCGTATTGCGACAATGCCAACAACGCCAGCCGGGGCTTGCTTAGAATGCCCGTATTCAAGCGCGTTAGCGTAAATCAGCATGTTAGAAAAATGGATTGAACGAACCGCGCCGCCTCCGTGCAAGATAGCGTGAATTGCCCGCTTGCCTTCCGCGATGGTTTTGCCCCCTTCCCTGTCGTATTGATTCAGCGCGTAAAGTGGCGGCGTGTTTGCCGTTACTTGCCAGTTACCGCGAAAGCGCCCGGTGTCCACTGGCGAGCCTTCAACAAGCGCCTTCTGAACCTTTCCGCCGAAAATCTCTACGCAGTCAACAATGCCGTCTCCAGCGGCCTCTATCCATTTGTCAATCTTGCCCTGAAATTCTCGGATCGAATAGTTAGCCATGAACCGCAACCCTCCGCAAGATCGGGCGATAAGCTACCGTTGTGCTCGTTTGCCTGATTGGTCTTGCTTCCGTCACAACGTAGCGCTCGCCGTCAATCTCGACCATGCAGCCGTTCAATATTTCAACGTCGCCGTTAAAGACGCCCAATTTATCCGTTACTCGGATTGTTTCGCCGTCAACCTCGCGAACCCTTGGCGACCGCACAAGCCCTTTAATCGTGGTTGTTATTTCCGGTTTCTCAACCTCAACCCCGCCCACAATATCAACGCCGCCAGCCTGGATGATGCATTTAAATTCGCCGTCGCCGTCGCTGAAAAATGCGATCCCGGCGCTCGCCAGTCGCTTTATTTCTGCGTAGTTCATTGGTCGCTCCTTTTAACTTCTTTGCCGATCAAATACTCACCGAGCGAATTTATTCGACCGCTGTTAAGCGCTATCCCATCAATAAGCTCCTGTATGCTTGATCGCTCAATCCTATGAATGCAGGTAGTGGCTCTTTTTCTCAACCCGCTAATTAAGCCAAAGCCGCCGCCTTTTTTCTTGAGCAATAGCTCATACATTTTTCCCCAAGGCGTTTGCCTGATCGTTTTGCCTGAGCTATCAGCGGAGACGCGATCGAACGTCTGCGAAAATTCACCAGTCAGGGAGAATGACGAAACGCGCCGCGAATAACTTTCCACACTCTCCCCTTCCTGCTTCATCGCTCCGTCAAGCGCCATCAGGTGAAGCGTATACAGCGCAAGCGCTTTGTAATATGCATCACCAAAACGCGAAGGGCTTACAAATTCGGATGCAAGATCAACCCACGCAACAATCACCTCAACATCAACGGCTTTCATTGGCGGCGCTAACCGCTGGATCTCAAGCAAAACGTAATCAATATCTCTTAGCATTTTTCAGTCTCCAGATATGACAAAGGGCGCATAAGCGCCCCAGGTATTAAAATTCGCCGCCATCCTCAAGCTCGGCACGACTCTTGCCCTCGTTGGGGTCTTTTTTGCGCTTGGCATTCGAACGCTTAATAACTTCCTGATTTTCTTTGAAATTATCAATTGTAAGCTCTCCGCGAGCAATCAGGCTTTCGAAACGCTCAAGGCTGGAACGGTCAACAACAATCTGATCGCCGGGCTTTAGCATTTCCTCGTCAATAAAAATGACGCAAACGGCGGTATTGATTAAGGTTACAGTATCTTTTTTAGCCATATTTAAAATCTCCAATAAAAAAGGGGAACCCCGAAGGATTCCCCAATAATATTACAGACCAGTGATTAACACAAGGGTCAGCGGTCGGTAAATGGTAAGGCCAGTGCATTTAGAGGTGCAAGGCACTTTGAAATGCAGGTCTTTCGGCTGCGCCGGGAGCATGTTAAACGCTTCCGGGATCTCGATGCTCATGTTCATCGGATCTTTCTCGTAAACGAGAGCGGCTTTGCCACCTTGGCCATCGTAATCTTCAAGCTCCGCGATCGCCTCAATGGTGATGCCGCCGTTCTGCTTCTGGAAATATTCCAGATAGCTTTCGGTGGTTTCCGGCATGCGAACGGTCAGAACCTTACGCATAGACGGCGGGATCAGAATGTGAGTCGCTCGGTGTTGACCAAGGGTCAGAGTTTCGATTTTTTCGATAGCCTGGGCCAGTTCGTCGCTTGCTACCTCTGGCTTTTTGGTTTCGCCATCCATCCACTTTTTAGAGACGATCTTAGAGATGTTCGGGTGATCGAAAACGCTCTTGATTTTGTGCGGTTTGGAACCCTTAAACACCAGCTTGTTAACCAGCATATCATGCGCAAGCTGTGCGGCGTTTGCCTTGCGGACTGACAGGGGTTTACCAGTGCGCTGGCCCGCTTTGATTTCGTCAATGGAAATCAGGAATGCGTTACCCAGGCGGAACACTTTGCCAAACTCGGAACTCATCAGGGCATCAACGGTCGGCAGGTCGTCGGTATAATCCGCGATAATCTGAGCCAGGCCAACTTTATCGAAAGTCTGATATTCAAAGGTCTTATCGGTGTCGGAAAGCTCGTTAGTAACAGGGAAAACGCGCAGCGCGGAACCTGCTGGATAATCTTTCTCGTAAGCCTGAGACTTGATTTTATGCAGTTCCTGTGCAGTCCAAATGCCTGCGGTGGTTGCATCTGCTTTTTCGCCTCGCGCCATCAGGTGATTGGCTACAACATCGGCCTCGAAAGAATCATATTTTTTAGTCATAGTTAAAACTCCTGTTAAAAGGGCTGTTAGTTAATAACAGCCTCATGATAAGCACTTTTTGCTAAACGTGCAACAAGTTTTTATGGTAGCGCTTCCTCTTCCTGAGAGCCAGCAAGGAAGGTAAACGGAATCATTGCCTGAGTCCCACTGCCATCACTGGCGGCCCAAGTAACATGCACCTCGTTAGAACCTTCGTTTTTTGTTGACAGTCGGGCCTGCGTATCGTTGAGCGGTAGAATCTCGCACTGATCATTATCAACATGCCAAGTCCCTGTTTTATCATCCGCATTTCGTGGCGAAACCTCAACCGTAACAGTAACATACTTATTTGGTGCCTGCGGGCTTTTAAGGTTTGTGGTCAAAACAGCACCATTAACCAGCTTCCGCTCTCCGGCGTGGATGTGTGGCGCGCTCTGGTTAATCTGGATCTCAACCATATAAAAAAGGCTGTTCCATTTCTGCCATCCGCCTGTGTAAATCCACCCGGCAACCTCCCAGCCGTCAGCACTCGCGAACCCATCAGCGCCGACTTTAACTGGCTGGCCGAAAGTTGGTTGTGAGTTGATATTTTCAGACAGAACCCACGCGCGACCGTTAGAGATAACGTTAATTGGATCGCCAGATCGGTAAGCCATGTATCCCTCGTCGTCAACAAATGTTTCAATGTGTGAACGCATTGCGACGCCATAAGCAAGGGTTTTCGCAGTAAATCGATCCGAGATCTCTTTATATTGTCCATCGTAAATGCTTTTTACGGTTACAATTTTCCCGCAAATAATGCTCTCTGCTTCTTCTGAGACAAAGCAAGCTCCATCAATATTGTAAACGCTTGAGTCACCCAAGCATCCGGGGCATTGAGCGCCCATTAAAACGCCATAATCAGCCATAGTTTTTCTCCAATAAAAAAGGCTCCAAAAGGAGCCTTTAGGATATCAGCTAATTAAAGCTGGTGCAATTGAACCTCTGCAAGATAGGTGTCGCCCCACTTAGTGAAGCCGCCCGCATAAGTCCAACCAGTCACCACTGCGCCAGCATTTTTAACTTTGCCGTCAGTGTCCAGCTTGACAGGAGCGCCAAAGGTTTGGGCTTCTTCGTCTTTGGTGATCATCCACACTCGACCGGAAGTCATTACGTTAATGCCGCCACCAGCTTCATAAATCATCTCGCCATTTGGGGAGGTGGTCTGGAAGTGAGAGCGGATTGCAACGCCGTAAGGGGTTTTATCTTCGCCCATCGGCTCAATCAGTTTGTGACCCTGGAATGCTTCAACGGATTTTACGGCAACCGCAACGCCAACCAGGACGTTAACATTACCATCAAGAACGCAAGCGCCGTCGATGTTGTATTTTGAAGTGTCGGAAACCTGGCCAGGAAGTGCCGCCGCCATTTCACTTACATAAGATGCGTTAATAGCCATCGTTATTTCTCCTTATTTTGCTTTGCTGAGTCGGGCGTTAGGGTTTAAATCCGCGCCATCTTCTTTCATGTTTTCTTTAGCGTCGCCTTTGATAGCGGTTCGCTGTGCGGCCATTTTATCAGACTCTTTCGCCAGATCAAAGGCAACATCAATATAGGCGTCCGCCTTTTCGGAAATGTCAGCGCCAGTTACTTCTTTCACGAAAGCAACCTTGATTGCTTTTGCGTCCAGGCCGTCAGTTTTAACGCCTACTTCCTCGGCAGTCTTAACCAGTTCGGCGTGCGCTTCTGCGTCTGCCTTGGCCTGAGTAACAGCGGCCTCGATTTCTGCCGGGATGCCGTCAACCTTCGCTTGCAGCGCGTCGCGCTCCGCTTCCAGACCATCGGCTTTGGCCTGAGCGGCCTGTGCGTCAGCTTTCACAGTGTCGATAAATGCAGCAACTTCTTTCGGTACGTCGAACTCAACCGCGCCGTCAAGTTTAATTTTTACGGTCATAATTTGATCCTCTTTGTTGGAAAATTCCTCGTTATCATATGGGAAATCCTGATTACTATCAAGATTTAATTTTGCAATCCCGGCCCGGCCCTTGAATACCATAGCGATATGGTTAACGCTAATGTTGGTCTGAACGGCGTCAAATCTTACCCAATCATCGGAATCCGCCTTCCAACCCTCCGGCATATCTTCATCAAAGAAATATTCGCCCGTCGCGTTGTTGCCCCAGCCTGGTTTATCAATATCGATCGAGGAGTAACCTACCGAAAGCTCCGCCGTCTTTTTAGCCTTGGCGCTGTCAATCGCTCGCTTGTCGTAAATGCTAACCGGAACCTCAACCCCGATTCCGCTCGGTACGCCTTCGCCAGCGCACGCACCAACGACAACATCTTTTGCGTTTTCCGGCGTCACGGTAACATGCCCCAAAGTGATAGGCTTCCCGCTAAAAGTCGCCAGTGAGTCAGCCTTAAAAACCTCGGAGGCGGGGCGGAACTCGCGGCGCTCACCGAACGGGGTTTGATAGATCTGCAAGCCGATTCGCGCCACAATAGGCCGATCCACTAAAAAGCCGTGCTCGTCAAAATGCGCTTTCACCTGCACGCTATCGAAACGTTGTACCTTTTTCATTTCATTCTCCTATCTTGTTAAAATCAGGAATGGCCCAGCAACGGCAACCGTAAGGCTCGCCGGGGAAATCGTGTATTGCATTTAGTGCAATACGCTTGCCTTCCCATTGCAAATGCTGCAACCTTTCGCGCTCGTCCAGCATACCATGCCAGAAGTAATGCGTCACGCCTGCATCTTTCAGTCGCTGGCGCATTAGGCGGCTATTCCAAGATCCAATGATTCCCGTTGCGCGGTTGCTGGCCCAGGAGCTATAAACCGCAAAGCGCTTTTCCGCCAATTCGTTTACCTGAGCGGTTGTTTTGTCAGTAAAGTTCGCTTGCCTAACGTTCCCGGCCCAATCTTGAATGATATTGGTAAACAGCTTGTTAAAAGCCTCTGCGCTCATGGATTCCCATTGTTCGCGCGTTTCTTGATACCACGATTCAGATTGCGTGGCCCCGGCGGCAATAAGCAGGATAACGGCTGGATTCTTTGCGCCACCGCTTGATCTGGCGACGTTAACCCACTGGCGGGAGTTGAATTTGTACACCGTCACCGCCAGCGCGGGAAGTAGACCAATCAGCGCAGCAACGAGGCTTTTTGCGTAATCCTCTATCTCTGCTTGCGCGTCCGTTATTTCCTGATCCGTGGCGTCAAACTTCATTGCGTGCGTTTTCCGGCGCATTAAATCAACGAGTTTTGAAACAGCCCGCTTTATATCGCGGGCCAATTCTCTTTCGCTTGCCTCCGGGAATCGCCATTGTTTTACGATCCCTTTAACCTTCATCGTTGGTTAGCTCCTGTTTGCGTGCCTGGCTCCGGCTCTTGCTCCGGCTCCGGCAGCTTGATTTTGTCGGTGTCTTTCAGTTTCAGAATTGAACCCATAGAGCGCAGCGTGTCGCGTGCTTCTTCGGTATCAATGGCCTGATCTTGAATCAACTTGCATACAGAATCAACGTTTTTGTTTAGCACTTCCGCCTGATCTTTATCGCTCGGAACTGCCAGCGGCTCAAAGACGATAGACCATTCATCTTGCGTGATGATAAACGGCAGCAGGAACTCAAGGATCGGCTTGTAGTCCTCTTTGCGCTTGCGCTCGATCAGTTTGTGATAAGTCTCTAACGCTGTGTTTTGGCTTGCGCTAACGCCGCCAGTGTTTTTATTTTTAAGCACGATCTCATGAATGCCAGACAGCGAGACAATTCGATCAAGCTTTTTCTCCAGGAATTCCGCTACGCCGGAAACGTCAGAGTTTAAAACCTCGTATTCCTCGTCCTCTGCGTCAATGCCGATTGCACGCCCAACGCCGCTCTCGTCGTCAACCTGAGCCAAACGCAACCGCGCTGCGTATTCGCCTTCGTCGTCGTCGCAAATAGCTGAAAGCCCTTTAGCCTTCCAAACTGCTTGCTGTTTGCGGCGTAGTAACTGCGTCGCTAACTCCTCGCAGTAGTTGTAATCGCAAATCGCTTCGACAAGGCGCTGATTAAGCACGGATGCACCCCAACCATCGTTTTGCTTGCGCTGCTCGTTCGGTAGGCGCTCGCCGTCGATAATGCAGATCCGGGAGAAATGAACCTCAAACTCTGGAATATCGTTCCCCGGCGTGATGGTATACAAAACAGGCTCACCATAGCGCACGCTGCGCGCGTTGGTTTCTCGCTTGCTAACTCGAACCTGGAAGCGGTCATAAACGCGGATATCTTCAAGCGCCGCTCCTTCTCTGACTGGTGATTTTAGCATGCGACCATCTGCAACAATGGCGACGATTGCGGATCCGCCGAACAAGCGCGACCAGCACAGTGCATCAATGATTTTTGCATTGAGTCGCTTCTCATCCCAAAGAGAACGAAACGCCGCCTCATCCTTTACGCCTTCAACGGTAAAGCCCGGTGTAACCATATCCTCCGGGATCACGTCGATAATCTTTTTCGCGATTCCGTCAGCCTCATAAAAGCTCGCCAGCGATGCATGCGCGGCGCTGCGCATAAAGAAAGGCGTTGCAATTTTCTTATCGCCTTTAAAGATCTCGTTATAGCCATCGGCCTTAACTACTTTTCGTTTGCTCATAACTTTCTCCCATAATAAAAAAGGCTGGAATTGTCCAGCCTTGATTATACATGCGTTTAGCAATTCGTGCTATTTCTTCAAGCCAGCTAACCGCTTCATGCGAGAAACCGGATCGTCCGCCAGGTTGAGGCCAAGGTTTACAGCATCAACAAGGTTATCAACGATATCGTCATGAGGATGCGAGTCGTCGAAAGTGAAAGCGGATGTTTCGGCCAGCAATTCCGCAAGCATCGGATGCGATTCCGGCAAAGCAACGCGCCCAGCTTTCATGACTGGCGCGGCGTCCATAGCGCGGGTCGCCTTATCTTTATCGCGCTGCACTGGCTCGATATCGATCGGCATTTTCTTTTTCGCGCCTTGGATTAAGCCAGTACCGCTTGCCTTATCCTCGACGTAGATTTTGCGCAGCGTGCCGCATTCCTTATTGCGCTTCCAGCACTGATTGACAAAGGCAACGAATTGCGTTTCCAGATCCGGCGCTTCCCACTTGCCGCGTACACCGTCGATAAAGTAAACGCGATCCTTGTAAATGCCCCAATAGCATAAAACGGTATAGTCGTTTAACTCTCCGACTTTCTGCGCAGTATCCGCAGTAATAAACGTGTACTCAAAGCGATCCGGTTTCGGTAGCGTGCATTTCTCGCCGCCGCCGTAATACTGGAACCACTCCGTTTTAAACACGTTACCGCCAAGTGCGATCGGGCGCTGCTGGTACTGAGATTCGAACGTGTACAAGTCAGCCTCGCGCAGCGCAAGCAGTGATGCGGCGCTTTCCTTCGCGGGCCAAAAAGAGTAATGCGCCACGCCGTCAATGTATACTGGCTCGCTTGTCAGCACGTCCCGATCAAATTCGGGTTTCAACCAGTCAGGAAGCGTTTCGCGATATTCTTCCGTAACCAGCGCCGGGATACTCACAACGTCAAAATCAATACCACCCATCCCGCCATTTAACAGAAACCAGGTCGAGTCGTTGACGTGTAGCCGCTGCTGAACCACTACGCAAGGCGTTGTGTCTTTCATGCGACGTGAGCGCACGGTGTTTTTTAGTCGCGTGTGAATCGACGCGCGGCGCACGGCGGAAAACATATCGTCGGGCTTGTCCGGGTCGTCAAGCGTCAGCATGCCAGTAAAAAAGTCGTCCATGTACCCGCCACGCAGACCTGTAACCTGGCCGCCGATAGCACGCGAATTGAGTTGCAGCCATACCTTGCCGTTTTCGTTAAGCGCGGTGATATCTTTAGAACTCGCTTTTGCCAGCTTGCAGGGCCAAAGCTCCTGGAATTCAGGGGATCCGATAATCTCTTTTACCCGGCTGCTGTTTTGCTGCACAAGGCCATCACTAAACGAAAGGTTAAGGTTTCGCACCTTCTTACTTTGCAGCATGGCGTAAACAGGCATATGGATCGAAAAAATTTCCGTCTTACCTGAGCCGGGAGTGATGTTGAAGATCACGTTTTGAGCTTCGCCCTTTATGATCTGCTCAACCTTCCAGCACAGCAGGGAGAAGTGCCAGTTACCCAAAAACTTCTGACCTTGCAGGAGTTGAAACCAGATCCTGATCATCTTTTCAAAAGAGACCTGGCTAACCTCCTTGATTGCCCGCTTTTGCGCGGGCGTCAAATCTTCCCATATCAACATTAGATCTTCTCCAGAATGTCAATAACTGCGTCTTTCACCTCTTCCGCCGTCACTGCGTCAATGCTGGTGTTTTCAGCGGTGGCGCTAACGTTGATTTGCGGTGCGTTATCAAGGCCCAAATCTTTACCGATGAAATTCGCGCTAACTACGCCGTTGGCCGCAAGCTGGAATTTTTGCTCATAGATCACAGAGTCGATGAACTCCATAACGTCACAAAAGCCAGGCTCTTTGCGCCACTTATCAAGCGCACACTTTGACCAGCTATTAAACAGGCGTAAGCCGTTGAGGGTGAAGATTCGCGGCTTCCGCACCTCGTCCTGATAGGTTCGACCCTGGAATGAGGAGCTTTCGGCAGATTTTAGCGCGTTAGATTCCGCCCACTCAAAATAACGGATCGCCATGTCAAAGACCTGCTCCGGCGTGTAGCGGTGGGATTGATTCAGCGTGATGATGTCGCCGTATTTTTTGTTATACAGGCGTTTGAAGTTATACGCCTCATGCACTTTGTTTTCGCTCATGGTTTACACCTCCTATTTTACGAGGAGTGATTATACCAAACCGCAGGCAATAAAAAACCCCGCATTAGCGGGGTTGGTTTTAGCACGTATATTTGACGCCTTCGCCGTTTTCGTGCTTGAGTCGATTTCCGATCTTGCCAGCGATGCACAGGAAGCGACCGCGAACCGTCCAAACGTCTTTGTCTTTATCGTAAATCGCCGATGCGTAATGGCCTTTGCGAGCCAGATGATGGGAGCCAATGCGGCCCAGGATGAGTGCGAAAACAAAACCAAGGATAAAGCCAAGGAAAATCATCATTGTAAACTCCTTACATAGTTTATTGAAAATTGGTGTGTTTCCTGATTAGCGCCGGAATACTCCTTCGCCAGTCTAACCGCCATTTCCGCACTGCATGCAGTAACAACGGTTTCGAAATCCTGTTTGCAACTTTGGCACTGCATACCCATTTTGCGGATGGTTAAATTAACTCGCCATTGCATTTGCTTTCTCCTGAGAGGTTGCGGGTTACGGTTCCCGCTGCTATCGCCATGCATAGCCGATTTAGATTTTGCGACAATCGCGCCGCGCGTTACCCGTTCGGGCCTCTTATGTTTACGTTTTGGATGTTACCAATCAGCGAACGTGCCGTCAACTTAAATCACTCGTACTCGCCAGACCGACCAACTCGCCCGGCTAAATAGCCAGCAGTCCACACAAATTTGTAGCGGTCGATGAGAACTTTAACAGGCTCATGGTGTTTCGTAATAACCTCGATCATGATCTTGTCGTTCTGACGGTCTTTCTTCTCCATCTTGCTTACCGCTTCATTCAGTCCGCGAGCCGCGCGTTTTACGATGTTCCAGTGTGCCTCGTTCAATCCAAACATTATTAAAGCCCTCTTGAGATCCAAAGGTTGTACATTTCGAAATAGTGCATAGCTGTTTCAGTGTCGCCGCGCTCCAATGCCTCGTTTTGCTTCTCTGCGCACCACTGCGACGGTTTTTTGTATTTACCCATAGAATCACACTCCTAAAATTTGCGCCTCCTAGAATCGCTCTGAGGCGCTTTAAACACTATGCGTTTTCGTTAAATTTCATCAAGCAGGTTGCAAATGATGTTAAGCCGATGCAGCTTGTAGCAATCCCACTCTGGCGAACCCGGTTCAAGCTCTCGCGGCGAACCCGGCGCGGCTGTGCTCATATCATCAATCAGGCAAGCCACCTCGTCAACAATCAGATCCTTAACGCGCGCTTTTGTGTCCAGATCCTCGACCGCAACGTAAGCCTGGATGCTGCCGCCGATAACCCTACATTGACCAAGCGCTTTCTCTAAGTCGTCGTAAACCGTTACGCGGTCTTTGTAGCTATGGCCGGACGCGATGCGGTAGCGGTGTAAGTAAATCATTCTTCCCTCCTTTTTGCTTCAACCTGATTCTCAACCTGAATGAAAACCTCTTTCGCGATCTCTTCCGAAACCATGACGCAAGCCAAGTTGCCACCAGAAACGCGCCAGCCAAGGGCGCTCAATAAACGTTTTGCTTGCTCATCTGACAGGTTAATCTGGATCATTCTTCTACAACCTCGCACTCGTCTTTGCTCACGCTGATATTGTCGCCCGCTTCGATAAATTCGCTGTTACGTGGAGCGATTACGCAATAGGAGCCGTCATTGAAATGGCCGTCAACCTCAAGAATCTCGCCAACTTTCAGGCCGCATTGCTCAAGGGTAATTGAGCCGTCGCCGTTGAGAGTGTCGATTTTGGTGATTTTGATTTTCATTGCTTTATCTCCGTTTCGTTTCGATGGGGGTAACTATAGCAAGTTACCCCGACCGAGTTTTAGCAATTCGTGCTATTTGGTGATATCCAGCAGGGCATCGGCGAGCGTGCGGACGACTTGCGCTTGCTTGCGAATATCGAACCCATCAGGGCAGCGTAGGATTCTGCGAACCTCCTCATTAGCCGCGATAAGCTCGTTAATGTTTCGCTCAAGCTGTTCGTTTCGCTCCAGGAGCGCCAGCGCGTCATGCTGTTTGCCGTTGTGCTGAAATACAAGCCTGCTGTTTTGCCAATCGGAGTTTTTAACAACTGCGTTATGAATGACCGTCTCGCCAATCTTCGCCTTGTTGATGTACAGCCGACCGTCACGGAAAACGAAAGGATCGGAATTCTGGATCGGCTCCCTGTAATAAACCCCGGCCATGCTGTTTGCGTCGCTCGACTCAAAGCTTACGCGATGGAAGCAGCCTTTATAACAAAGTAGCGAGGACGGCACGCCGACGAAAGCAATGACGCTAAGGCCACTATCGTCATTGATTCTTACGCGATCCGCTGCCCCTGCCCCTGGGTACTCGCGAAACACTTCGTAGTGCTTGCCCTTGGTGAAGTTGCCGCAAGTGATAGTCGGTGTTACGTAGTCGCTCATTCTAAAATCTCCCAATCTTTGCCGCCAATGTGAATTGAATGTTTAAGCTCGGTTAGTACCGGGGAGCCTAACTCCCCGATGAAGGTGTAAAGCGTCGGCCTAATCTTTGAAACCTCCGCCTCGTACACCTTGCCCGGAATTATCCAGGGCGTTTCCGCATAGTCGGTGCGAATCCTTACCAATTCGAGATCTCCTCAAATGCGAAGTAGTCGAAATCATCTTGGGTGATTGGCGCGTCACAAAGCGCGGCCTCTTCCAGCATTTCCGCCAGCGAGTCGGCGCACATGCTCGCCCGTTCGTCAAAATACATGTTAGCCATTTCGCGGCCCCACTTGCGGGCGTTTTTGTAGCCGTGCTTGCGTAGGTTTTCAATCGTCTTTTTGCTGTCCTCCCAGCGCTTTGCGATCTTGGTAAACGAGCGGGCCAGGTATTTACGATTGGTTTTCATGGTTAACTCCTTTTGATGGTCAGTGTTTCGGCCTCATCGCGGGCCAGTTCGATTTTGCGTAGCATTTTGCCTTCGAGGTCGCGCGTTGTCAATATCAGCTTATCACCCTCGGAAACCGCGTCAATGCTAACGCCCGGCGTGTATATGCATTGCTCACTTGTGGTAATGAGAAACATCAAAGAGCCTCGTAAATTTCATCTTTACCCTGATTGGTTGCCTTGCTTCAATAAGGCCACTTTATCAAATGGCCTTGCGGAAGTTTTAGCAATTCGTGCTATTGAGGTGATCGCGAATGATCTCGTTAACTGTCAGCATCGGGTCGCCGTCGGTCAGATAATAATCGTATTCGCAATAGCCGCTTACGTTATCCTTTGCGCTGCTGATCCTGATATAGTCCCGGCTGTCACCATCGAAAGTGTAACCGTCGCGATGCAGTCGGCAAAGCTTGACCTCATGCCCGCCCCTGATAAGCTCGATTATCTCGTCCGGGAAACCGCCATCCGTGCAAATCACAGGGATATCGTTTAGCTCTGCATCCTCTGCAAACCGCTTGCCGAAGTAGCCGTTACCAAATCGCGGCTTAATCACGTCCTCGCTAATCCAGATCATAAACTGGCGCGGGGATTTACCATTCAGGAAGTCTTGGGCTTCTTCCTTCTGGCTCCGGTCGTTGTAAGCCTCAAGGAATTGGCGATACTTAACCGGGCCGAGCATGGCAAGCGCGATCTCAAACATCGGAGCCTTGAAGCTCATCATGCGCAGCGGTACGGGGGATTCATCTTTAACCAGGCCGCCGATGGTGTCTTTGCCGCTGTGCGGCGGTGCATTGAGGACGATAATCTTAGCCATGTTGTTTCTCCTTTGTTGTTTGTGGGGCCATTATATCGGCCCCGGCTGAATCTGTTTTAGCAAATCGTGCTATTTGGCAAGCCAGCGGTGACTTTCAGCTTAACCCACTCTATGCGGCCTTCGCGCTCTTCAACCTCGTGCTCGTACTTTGCCGCGTCCTGGCATGTTCGAACCCACCAGCGGCCCAACCCACGGTCGCACCAGTAATAGAACTTCCCGCAAATGCGGATGTTGTAGGTAAAGCCGTTGTGCCACATTTTGACGTTCATTCCGCACCTCACCACTCAAATTTGCCGGAAATCATAACTTCGCCAACGGCAGAAATCATAATCCAGGGCCAGCACAACACAGGGTAAAGCTTATCCTTGTCCGTCGAATCCGCCGTTTTCAGGAATGCCCGCATGAGGAAGCAACCGCAAACGTACAGAATCAGAACCAGAACCGCCAGGGTAATAACCGCGTAAATCATGATGTTTCTCCTTTGTTGTCTTGATGGGGTCACTATACAGCAACCCCGATTTCGTGTTTTAGCAATTAGTGCTGTTTGCGAATGCACTTAATTTCTGGCTCGGTGTACGGCACAATGACTTTGCCTATGATGCGCACACCGCTAACAATCCGCCCGGTTTCCTCGCATTTCCACTCGTCTTTGTTGAAGACGGTCTGGTAAGTGGCCCAGCACACAACCACAAGGCAGCAAGAAATGATTGACAAGCAAGCGCCAAATATGAGCTTAACAACAAAATTATCATTCATCGCTCAACTTCTCCACGCCGTGCGATTGCAGGTGCGAATGGGGCTTGTCGTATTCCGTTACCTGATAGGTCGTGATCCCAAGGCTGCGGAAGTGCTTAATCACGTTCGGCGAATCGTCAAAGGCGCACACGATATTATCAAGGCCAATCGCCCGCAAGACCTCCTCTTTGATTACCGTGTCTTTGCGGTTATCACTTGCCCGCCGCATAATCATGTAGTCATATTTCACCTTGTAGCGGTCAAGCCAAATCATCGTGTCGGTTTCCACCTCATCGGAACGACCAGTCAGGATGATAACGCCCATGCCTGAGTACCAAAGCGCATTGACCACATCAATCGTGTTTTGGATTGGGCTGTCGCCAATGGCCGCCCCGTTAAATTCGCTCCAGCTTTCGGTTAGGTGCAAATCCTTGGTCGGCAGCAGGTGCAAGCGGTGCGTTCCGTCGCTCAATGTTCCGTCCAGGTCGATGATTGCAATGCCTCCGTTAGTTGGCACGCGATAAGTGTTACCCCATAATTCAAACTTAATCATTCTGCTACCTCCACGAATTCGCCTTTGTTAACGTAGTATTCCAGATCCCGCTTGCTCATTTCCGGCTGAGGCCAGCCACAAGCGAGGTGCCATTTGTAATCGCCCAGGCCGCGCGTCCAAACGTGGAGGCCGTCCCACCTCCACCAGCGTTCGGCAAACCTGCTTTTGTAGGTCACATCACGCTTTAAACTCATAGTCTACGATCCCATATTCGTTGATGATTTGAGCTTTGTAAAAGCCACCCTTGTTGCCGAGATTCCAGGCCAGTGACATTGGGATTACGCGAATCTGCGGCTCGCTGTTTTCATGTTCCCACACGATGAATGTAACCATTTTGATTTCCTCGTTTGCTTTCGATGGGGCTATTATGGCATAGCCCCGTTCGGCTGTTTTAGCAATTCGTGCTATTCGCCCAGCATGTAGCGCTTACCATCTTCGCGGCCTTTCTTGTAGCCGTCCAGGTAGCCGCCCAGGTAGCCGCCAACAAGGATAAGGCCAGACGAAATGAAGCTTGTGATCGTGTCGTCTGACAGGTAAGCGCCAGCACCAACCAGGGACAAAACAGCAATAGTTTTCATAAACTCTTTCATAATATTCTCCTTACAGACCATGACGAGACAGACGACCAAAAACCTTGCGCTCAAGCGGTGACATTTGCGTTTTCATTAACTGGCGCACATAGCGACGGAAGCGGCGCAGGTCGGCCTTCCCATTGCGGCGTTGCTTCTGAACGTGGCGCGGCTGCGTGTCGTGCTTGACATAGCGGCCTTTGTTGTCTTTCAGCATAATGAACTTCGCGTAAATGCTTGCGCCCTCAACGCCGTAATAGCGATAGCGCTGATAGTTGAGGCTAAAGCCGCCGCCGATATCCGGGCAACCTTGGCTGAAAAACTTAATGGAGCCTTTCTCGGTGGCGTATCGCTTGCCGACCTGGAAGGCTGGAATATCTGACATAATGCAAACCATCACATAGCCAGCGTCGTGCTCGTTAAGTTCTTTGCAGTTTCTCATCGTTATTTCCTCGTTTGTTGGTGTAGGGGAATAATAGCGCATTCCCCTGAAAGGTTTTTAGCAATTCGTGCTATTTAGTCTTTGATGAAAACCATCAACAAAAACACGATCACAATGATGGATAGAATCAACTCGCCAGCGTACATAATCACCCCCAAATCATAATTGCTAGGCCGACTAGTTGCAGCGTGAACAATGTTGCGCCGCAAAACATCGCACCAATCAGAATCCACGGAACGAGATTATGCATTATTCGCCCTCCACCATTTCGCGGATCATCTTCTGATAAAGGTTGATACCCTCAATCGCCCCGTCACGCTCCGCGCCTTCGAGGTGCATCACGTTTGGCATGATGGACAGGATGCGCTTTGCGAACTTGGCGACCGCCTTTGCTTCGAGGGTTTTAACGTCCTCATTGGTCAGCACCTTGCGCCTTGTATCCTTTTTCAGGGTGATGATGTAAACCGGATCGCCCTCATCATCAAACCCATTCTTAACGCTGCAAGAGCCTACCGCCTTAACTTCCCCCACGCGGTTCATAATTGTGCGGACATATCCAGGGGTGATTGATTTCACCTTTTCATCATCCCCGAAGTGCTGCCCGATAAATCGGATCGGCAGCTTAATTTCCTGCGTGTCACCGTTCGCCAGTGCAACGGCGGCCTCGCGCAGTTTGTTGCAAAATTCTTTGGCCAGATCTGTCATGGTTATCTCCTTAAATGAACGCCGATTCAGGCTTGCAGATTACGAACCCAATAACATCATCAATCAAAATTGTTCTGATTGAGACGCCCCTTTCCTTTGCGATCTTATTGAACGCCATCCTCATTGTTTCCGGGGTTCTCCCAGATGATTCAATGTTTATGTAGCTAATGACATTAGGCTTCGCCACATCGACAAGGCGTCTTATATACTGCATTGTCATGCCCCTGTCATTCACAATCTCGAAATCATCGCCGCACTCTATAATCTCGCCGTTGCGCCTTAGATAAAGTCTCTTCATTGCTACCTCCTCGATGCCTTGTTGTGGTGAATAGTACACTGTTTATTTCGTTATAGCAACGGTTGTTTTTTGAAAAGATACAAATTTGCTCGTAAGCCAATGAAAACTATGTGTTTTTATTTTCGTTTACTGGTTTCGCGACTTCGGAAGCTTCCCATATTAAATACATACCCCTATTATCATAATCATATATTCAGTACATAGACAGAATACCCTTAAAGGTAGAAAACAAGCAATACAGTATTTAAACAATAATAGTACATATATAACTAACTAATTGATTAATAAGGGTATTTATAGGTGATTTCATTGTTTATTCTGTGTCGGAACGTTGTCGGATTCTGCGGAAGGTCTGACAGGAAACAGGCGGAAACGATGCGAAACGGCACGGCTGCAAACGCCAGGAGGGAGACACGCGAACAAGCCTGATCCCTCTTCCGTTACACCATCATTGCTAAAACTGCAACAATCAATCAATCGCTTTGCACCTTGAGCAATATTGTCAAAATGACAGTGTACGAGATATGAACAACGCATAAATCGCGCACGGCTTTAGAAATAGCACTTTTTGCTAAAACTCCCCTGATCGGTTTTGGCATAATGCACTCATCGAAACGAACTGAGGATAACGAAATGAAAATCAGCAAAACCACCATCAACTTTGCAATGAAGCGCGGCATCTTCCTGGACGTCTGCGAGGGTGATGAGGTGATGGAACAAGATCGCCTGTGGTTCTACTTTGACGAGGACGCTTGCGAGCCAGACCTGAGCTATATCATGAATGCCGACGGCTCCTTTACTTACTTCGACACGTTGAGTCTGAGCCAGGACGTGAAAGAGGAATTGCCAGCGACCATTAAGAACGAAAAGCACCTTCGCCTGGTTATCGAATTCCTGGCAAGCGCAATTAACAAGTGATATAATTCCAACCGCAATCAACCAAAGAGGAGTTAAAGTTATGTTAGAAGTTAAAATTGCCGTGGAGCAACTGCGCCGCCTGGCGGATGAGATCGAGCATGGTGCTGGTGTGACGATTGGCGACTTTGATGTTAGCCAGCGCCTCAACGGCGGGGTTATCAGCCAAGATTTGCGGATTACGGTTTACCATGAGCCGACCACCGAAAATCTGTCAACTGTGTTCGGGATTGATGCCCCAACTACGGCTGACGAGAAAATTATTCCTTGATCGTATACCGGGCCTCGTTGCCCGGTTTTTTATTACCAGTCAGAGACGGATAGCACTTTTTGCTAAAACTCAAATCCTCGAACCTGCCATAATGCAGGCCAACCAAACGACAAAGGAGATTGCAATGTACATCGGTAAAGATATTCGCCAGCGGGCCAATGAACTTGGGTTGAAGCTGTATGTCACAAAGCACGGCGATAAATGCGTGCTGAACATTTACGACCTCGAATACGATCGCATGCTGTGCAACTATGACGGCTACGGCGGGAAGTTCATCCGGGGGCGTCACAAGCTGTTAAGCCGCGAGGCGTTCAACAAACTACCGTTCACAATCACAAAGTATCGCCAACTGCATGACACGCTGGTAGTGCTGCATGAGATTGTCAAGGCGGAGAAAGCGGCGGGTAACTTGCAATGGTCATAAGGCTGGTTTTCTTTTACGAGGCGTGGGCTATTCCGGTGGCAAACGACCATTACGGCGGTGATGGTAAACGCGCAAAAACTCATGGCTACTGGAGAAAATAGCACTTTTTGCTAAAACGGCGGTGGGGAAACCTGGTATATTATCCCCATCGAAACGAAATGAGGATTGCAAAATGAAATACACCAACACTTACAACGGCCACACTTACTGGATCGAAGGCGAAAAGGTAATGGTGAGCAACGGCGAAATCGTCCACGCTTCCAACATGGATATCCCGACCTTTAACGCGATGATTTTCAACGGCGATATGGTGGCGATTGAAGTTGACAAAGAGAACTTTACCCGCCTGGTTGACGTGGCGAAAGCAGAAAGCCCAAACCATAACGTTCGCTTCCTGGCTTTCGTTGAGCACATGGGTAAAGAGGCATGGAAAGGCACAACCTCCGCACGCATGGCGCGATTCATGGCATGGATTGACGATCGCAAGGCGGATTATGAGAAGGCTTACCCCGGCGCGACAAATCCAGGCATTGGCGGCTCAAGCATTATCAATCAGGATCATTTCACAAACTTTATTGTAGGTGGCGAATGGATAAAGTGATTTACAAAAACACCGAGAACGGCGTTATTTACCAGGTTCGGCGTGGCAAGGTTTTCCGCTGGCATGAGGAGAAAGAGCGCTGGTTCACGACGCAACTTTATAAGCCGTGCGATCTGGCACACTATCCCTTCATCGGGATACGGGTCGAAATATACCCGCATGAGGATAAATAGCACGAATTGCTAAAACGGCGAACGGGCCAGCCGATATAATAGGCCCAACTTCAACAAACAAGGAAAAATGAAATGAAAGCAAAAACCGCTCTGATTCTGGCTCACCTGGACAAAAACGGCAAAGTAACCGTGAAAATGGATCGTGCTTCCGGCTTCTCCGTAGTGACCATTACAAAGCGTGCGGGTGGTTATGTTGTTGGCACGATTCCGGGCGACAAACTTACGCGAGCGAATGTTGCAGACCTGAAAGCAATGCTAATAGCTAACTCAATTTATATAATCAACTGGCGGTAATTCCCTGATTGGTGGCGGGTTAGTCGCCCGCCTCACGGGGTGGGAGGGGTAAATGATGAAAGGCGTTGAAAAGTTAATAAGAATACTTATGGCTGTCTTTATTTTCCTGGATTGCTTGATTATTGGTGGGATGGCATTCATTCTGTTTGAAGAGATTTGGAGAACATTATTATGATTCAAGACGAATTTTTTAAGCGGCTTCATGATGCGGAGGCCGCTGGCTTAAACAAAGAGGCGGCGCTTGAAGTCGCCTATAAACTCCTAACACTGGATGAGGCGCTGGGGGATATGGATATGGATATGGAATCCGGCGCTTTCTTTGCGGATCCAACAATGATTGTTAATGATTGCGGCTGCAACTTCGACCCGGCTTGCTCTCGCTGCTTCCCTTTTTGAGGTTATGAATATGCTGATTTTCTCTATGTTCGATGGTTCCGGCCTTGCTGCGCTTCCCTGGGCGGAAGCGGGCCATAAAGTGATCTGCTTTAACGCCGATGAAGGCGACCACGGCGATTACCAGTCAGTGCGCGTGGCGCACGAAAACATCACCTACGTTAACGCCTGGATTGATAGCGACTTTGAGTTTAGCGCCCGCAATGAGGTTTACGGCCAGCCAGATTTCGTGATGGCCTACCCGCCATGCACAGACCTGGCTGTTAGCGGCGCTCGCCACTTTAAAGCCAAAGCAGAAAAAGATCCGAACTTCCAGATCAAAGCGGCCCACACCTGCAAAATCGCTGCTAACATTGCGGATTGGTTCGGCGTGCCTTACATGATAGAAAATCCGGTTAGCGTGCTGTCATCGCTATGGCGCAAGCCGGATCACGTATTCCATCCGTGCGCATACGGCGGATATCTCCCGGAAAATGATAAGCATCCGGCTTTCCCTGATATCATCCCTCCTCGCGATGCGTACAGCAAGAAAACATGCCTTTGGACGGGTAACGGCTTTGTGATGCCCGAACCGAACCAGGTTTTACCAGCAGGTGATAGCAATCCCGGCTGGGCCAAACTCGGCGGCAAATCATCGCGCACAAAGATGATCCGCTCTCTCACGCCTCGCGGCTTCGCTAAAGCCGTCATGCTGGCGAACCAGAAATAGCACGAAATGCTAAAAGCCCCGGCTCTCGTTGGGGCATAATGCAGTCACACCAAACAAGAGGAGATTAAACGATGAAAGTTATTCGCAATTCCGACAACAAATTAATGATTGGCCGCATCAAGAATGACGACATGATCGCTTTCGAGGCTTGCGGTGTTTTTGAGGTTCGCGAGGTTGCAAAGGGCAGCAAGTGGCAAGATGCGAACATTAATGATTTCCGTGTGATCAAGACCAGAACAATCAAATGCACCTGGGTAGACCATTCCAGCAAGGTCAAGAAATCGTTTAAGGCTGGCAAGCGCTATCAGATCGAACAAGGGCGCGTTTTGGGCGGCGTTGCTGGTTATGTGTTTGACGAGGACGGCGACCGCTGGACGCTATACCGCGAAGAGGTCGGATTTTCCGCCGCTGGTGTTTACCTGTTTGAGGCCAAATATTCATGAAAGATTATGCGCGGCACATTCCAAAGAGCATGCTTGCGAATCGGTTTAAGGTGCTCGAAAGCGATGTTTTATCGCTCGTTGTTGGCGAAACTGTTTACCAGATAAGGGAAAGGCCAGGAACACTGCTGATTGGTCACACCTTCCACAAGTCGCTCTGGTTTGACCGCGACACGCTGGAATGCAGGAGCATAGAAGGCGATCGACTACTGGCAAAAGTCGAGCGGATCAAATAGCACAATTTGCTAAAACGCTGTAAGATGGTTGCCCTATAATACAGGGCAACAACTAAGGAGATTTTGAAATGTTTTTTGATACTTCTACACTTTCCCCTCAACAAGTAATCGAAACCGCACAGGCTCAAGGGGTTTCCCCGGTTCGTGTTGCGATTATCGCGAACGGCTACAACCGTGCGCAAAGTTTTTGGGGTGATGTTCAAGATATCAACAAAGGGAATGATAAATACCCGGTAATTTCCTTGGGTAATGATGTTGATGTTGTGGGCAAACTATCTCGCAGCCTGGCGCGCTCCGTTCAATTCCCGGAATCATCCGCTTATATGCATTTCATCGGCTGCGTATCCGCCGCAATGCTTGGGCGCTTTACGGTTGAATATCATGGAACCGATCAGCCAACCGCGCTTTATGTTGTAACGAGCCAGCCGCCTTCCACTGGTAAATCCGCGATAAACTCAATGGCTATCGCTCCGATGGTTTGCGAGGTCGAGCGCATCAACGAGCAACGCAGCAAAGAGCGCAAGAAGCTGATCGCAAAGCTCAAGGGCTTGGAGAAGGAAATGAAGCAGGAGCGCAGCGGATCGGATATGGCTTCCTTGTACGAGGAGAAAGAGGAGCTGGAAGAGAAGATCGCAAAATTCTGTGATGTGGTTTTCCCGGTTTCTGATACCACGCCGGAAGGTTTGGCGAAAATCAACAACAAGCAAGGCAACTTTGCGGTTATCTCCGATGAGGCAACCAGTATTAACAGCCTCCTGGGCTTGACGTATGCAAGCAGTGAGCGCAAGACAAACAGCGAGCTTGTCCTGAAAGCATGGGATGCGGGTCACGTATCAATCGCGCGTGCCAACGCAGAAAACAACATGAGCTTTACGGCTCTTGGTTGCATGGCTGTAATTGCACAGGACGAGACGATTAACGGCATCATGGAAGCGGGCGCACGCGGTATCGGTGTTAGTGAGCGTTTCTTGCTGGTGCGCGAAGAATCTTTCTTGGGTCGTCGTAGCTTTATCGACGGTAACGGGGATTCAACTTTCGAGCCAGTGGATCAGGGTTTGAAAGCGAACTACTACAAGCTGGTGCATAACATTATGACCG
>ERZ1026850.110-NODE-110-length-52825-cov-9.106670_pt1 | contig 52825 bp, 75 predicted proteins | sample MGYA00380155_ERZ1026850 | MGnify/ENA primary metagenome ERZ1026850 (study PRJEB33269, sample SAMEA4719791) | human gut metagenome | biome: human-associated habitat; feature: organic feature; material: feces | place: Cameroon | collected 2013-10 ... | reverse complement strand
ATCTTTAAGTGGTAATTTATTATTAGTAAATATTTCACCTTGCCCTGCAAAACTAGCCCCTGCATTAAGTGCAGTGCTATTTATTTCCCACTTGAGTCCTCCATCAGGAGAATTATTACCAGAGTCTAGTATTAACACCTTGTGTCCATAAGTACGATACGCAATGGATAACTCTTTAGGAGTAGGGACTGACCCGTCGATATCAAAATCATCGTAAAATCTCATATAGTCTTGCGGAATACTTTTGGTAGTAATAGTTCCATTGCCGTTATTTATATAACCATCATTATTTAGATATTTTGACTTATCTAATAGTTGACATACTTCACTTACTTTATATCTTCCTTTGTACATAGGGAGATAACCGCCGTTAGCAGGAGTTTCGAGTTCGTATCGTAAGATTTGTCCTCTCATTGCTTCCTTAAATTCTGCAGCAGTGGTATACCTCGTATTACGAATGTATAAATATCCACTCGTACTTACAGCCATATCTCCTTCTACAAAAGATGCATTAAGAGGTACTGCTCTATATAAGTTACAATAAATGTTTGCTATAGTATTGTCATCTTTAGGTTTTTTAATCTTGTTTGAAATATCGTTACTGTAAAAGTTTGAACCGCTTATATTCCAATCAAGAGTTCCTAAATCAACATTACCATAAGTGTCTATCATATATCTCATATAATCACCACACTGTTACTTTGAGAGCGTTACCACTGAGTGCGGAAATACTTGAATTTAACAGAATCAATTGTTTCGTAACCGCGTCTTGCGACATTACGTCGGTAAGGCTTGTACCTGTTGTCTGTACAACACTATTGCCGCCGATACCGTCTTTTACAATCAACTGCCAATAACTCTCCCAAGACGAAGAAACGCCCGGCTCTGTTGCTGTCGGCTGTTTTGCCAAATAACTCGCCCCGTTGTGCCGTACAATATTCAATTTCTGATATATAATTCCCGATGCCCATTCTCCCATAGGTACAGGCGACACAATACCAAGGTTCTTTGTTGTATTTGCCATAAAATTTACTCCTTTTAAGTTTTTTGATTTTAATTTTAAGTGTATTATTTTTTAACTAACTCTTTTCCAACAGTAAACAACCAAGTACGGCGGCATATTATTATGTGCTTGATTACCGCCAGCCCCACTCATTCCTTTCCAACCATTATAAGCAACGCCCGTTTCCGTAGTATACCCGTTGACTGTATCATTACCTTTCATTTTGAAATAATTCCCTGTCGGGCTTGCTCCGCCATATCCATCCATATCGGTAATCAAACCGTGTTGATGGTTTGGCATTTCATCAGTCGAAAGAGTATGCGTAGCTTCACCGCCTGTCAATCCTGCACTATAAGTATCGCCAGCCGCAAGCAAAAATCTATCTTTCAGCTGTTCCCAAGTTCCACCGAATAATGAAGCAGGCGAAGTGTCATTTACGGACATATAAATAGAACCTACAGGATAAGCCGCCAATATAGAATAGAAATCAGCGGGCTGCCATACAACGGCATTTGAAAAACTGTCGTAAAGCGTTGCGACCCAAACCATTGAACCAACCGTCACCCTCGCGCATTCAGAAGAGTAAGATAAGTCAATTGTGTTTTCATCGCCAACGAGCTGAACCTTACAAGTTTTACCATTAGGGGCTTCTTTGACTTGCGCCTTATAAACCCTGAAACACGGTTTTGTTTCTTCGGCAATTACTTCTTTGACGATTTTAGTTATTGCTTGTCTTATTCTTGCGCTTTCATTCATTATGTCTGCCATAATTACACCTTGTTTTGCTTTTTATAGTCTTATAATTCCGTTGACACAACAACACCCAAATCAGGCAGGTCGTTTGTGCTTACGCAGTTTACCGTCATCGCCCCTGTTTCTCCTATTGGTAACGTATAAGATTGTATCAAATGTTTCTCTACAGGGCTATTCGGCTTATCCGTTCTCTTAACCGTTACGATATTGTTTTCTGCCAAATGAAACATCTGCGAGCTTTCTATCGTTATGCTGTTTTGTAAAACGGTTTTTCGTTTCAACTTAAACGTTGCAAGGTCTTTACATTGAGTTTCGTTCCAGTAATTCGGGTGACTTTCTTTATATGTTCTACGACCTATCAAGTTGATATTCGTATCGCTTTTTGGGTCATAATTACTTGCCCTGCCGTAGATAGCTTCCTTGCTTTCAGTCTTCTGTCCTATAATAATAACATCGTTGTAAACTTCACTGTTTTTGAAAACTTCCGACACTCCCAACAGTTGACTGTTTTCAGGCGTAAAATTCCAAAGCACGGGTTTTTTATTATCCTCTATATCGTCTTGCGAAGCATCTACTCTTAATGTTCCCGTTTGGTCGTAACCTATCCAGCCAACGAGAATCCCGTTAAGTTCAAGCATTACGTTTGCAAGTGTAGCATTATCACCGCTCACAATTATTTCATACGGTATATCGGTCATATTGACTTGCGTTCCGTCTTTAAGGGTATATTTTCTACCGTCGTAATAAGTCGTAAATACGGGCGTTACATTATCTACTTGCCACTCTCTATCGGTTGTTTGCTGAAAATCTTTTTTTGATAAAGTCAACAACGACCGCATTGCTCCCCATATCGTATTTTCGGGTTTATCGCTCGTCCTTTCGATTTTATACGAATTGTCAAGCGTTCCGAATAAATCCCCGTCCAAATAAGCCCATTTGTCCACGAGATTGTATGTAGCAGAGCGTTGATTAGGCTTAAAAGCTGCCGACGGATTGCTGATATAAAACACCCCTTGAGGCAAATAAAAATCCGTTCCGTCGGGCAAAACAAGCCCCATAGAAAGCCTTACACGTTGTCCGAACCAAACTTTATTTATCGCATAGTCAAACGTTCCGTCTAAATTTGAAAGCGTTATGCTTGCGCTACGGCGTTTCCCGTTCTGTAACGATACATTTAGCGAACCGTCCTGTATAAACGCTCTCGTGTCAAATTTCGTCCTATATCCACGCTTATAGTTGTTATCAAGCGAAAAGGCAACGGAATTATCGGGCTGTAAAAATTCTATTTTTGCAAGCTTCTTAAATTCCTTTGTTAAGGCAGATAAATATTGATAGTATCTTATCCCGTTACTCGTCATATCTCTTTTTCTTCTCCGTTACCTCTTTGCCTTTACAGCACCGTCCTCAATTGACAAATCAACTTGCCCTTCCAACTGTTTTGGCGTAACGGCTTTCAAATAATTATTATTCATTTCAAAAGTCGTTCCGTAATAGTCTTGAGGATATTTTACGCTCAAAACACCATTAGAAGAATTTGCTATAAACGATACGTCCATAACGCCGTCCTTTCCCCAACCTTCATCGTCAGGAAGCTGAATCAAAGAAACATTGTTTGCGTCACCAACTTCTTCCCAAGGTACTGAAATAGTTATCTCCTGCACCTTCGATTTGATATTCGTCGTCTGCGTTATCGGTGCGCTTATTCCTACCATATAAAGATTGCCTTTCATATCTTTAAGGAAAAAGGTATTAACGCTTGCCGACGCATTCTTTAAGTCATCAGCCATTTTTATCGTATCGTTATAAAAGTTTTCGCTTTGATTAAAGTTGCTCAATAACGCTTGTAACGTTCCGCTTTGACCGAGCCTTGCCGTAGGCTGTCTTAACCTATATGGCGTAAAGTTTGTAAGCCAATTCGGCGTATTATTATTACTTATACCGCCGACAGAAAGGTTATTTCCAAACCGCCATACTTTTATCACGTGATACACGTTCGCATTGTCATCGTCTTGCCGGGCTTCTAAAAGCGTATATTGTCTGAATTGTCGGCAAACTGTACCGCTCTTTATCGGCTTTGAGTAGGTTGAGTTCCCGTCGAGATAAAACATTTCCCAACTGTATTTCTGACCACTCCTGATACCGTAATCTTTTATTTTGTTATACTTCGTCGGAATCTCTAACACGGGGGCGAGAGTGCTTTCCCCTTCCGTTTGTTTGTACATTGCATTCAAAAGGCTACCGCCTTCATTTGAAGTTCCCGCCTGCAAAGCATCTTGCTGTGTAAGAAAATCTGCAAGAAACAACGTGTTATATTCCCACTTCGGCGTAAAGGATTTATTTATGTCTATATCTCCGCTGCCGATATATAGCCAGTCGCACGATTGTTTTCCCATAAGTTTTACCGAAGACACTGCATTTTGTTCGACCGTCAATATCAGTTCATCTTGTAATACAACTCTATCGTCTTTAACACTCATAATTCGGATAAGGTTGCTCATAATAGAAACGATTATAAAATCACTACTATAAACCCACATAAATTCTTTTAATAGAGTGCTACCACGATATATTTTCGTGTATATACCTTGAATTTCAATCGATAAACTGTTATTTACTAAAAGAGATGATTTATCAACTAAATCGATTTGGTAAACCATAGCTCCGTTAGATGTGCTGAAATACAACTTATCTCCACGTGCGAAAGTAAATTTATATTCACCACCAGGGTAATTTAAGGCAAAAGTAATTCCTGAAAAATTAAAACTATAATTGTCACTCTTATTCATTGTAAACAATAAAATATAGCAACTCATAGGAGAAGTGCTTGTGTCCGTAGCTCCCAAAATAAGTGTTTTACCGTCTTCGGAGATTGAAACAGAATATATCGCTCCAACATTAACAAAATCAAATTCTTCATCAAGTTTATGCAAAAGAGTAAGAGCATCGTTTACGGTTGAAATATTATAAAGATACAAGAAACCGCCTAAATTATCAGAATAGTGGGCTTCATTATCTACACCGCCACCGACAAAGAAATTATAATCATCTATAAAGGTTATACAGTTTACGTTTAGAACGTACCCTGTCCCGCTTTGCGTCGGGGCTGTTATCAATGTTTGAATATTGCCCGTTGAAAGATTGCATACCGTACATTGCAATATTCGATATGCAGCCGATGGACTACTAAACATAACCACATTAACCCCTGAAGGTGATAATTCCAATCTCTTGAAATAATCAGAAATGGTAACACTTACGTTTTTATTGTATGAGATAGTATAACTGCTACTTACATTATAAACATATAGTACATTTGCAGGACCGCCAACAAGGGCGCATATTTTATTATTAGCACAAGCTATCCCGCCAGATAGAACTCCGCTACGGGAAACTGTTGATGTAACGGTAAGCTGTAAAGAGTTGCCGCTATAAAAAATTTGAGCAAGAATAATAGATGAACCTGCATCAAAAACGATATGATTATTATCATAAAAAACAACTTGGTCTACGTAGTAGTTAAAAACTTGCCCCTTCTTTTTTTCAAAATCATAAATATAGAGATTAGGATTGCTATACAAAACCACTCCGGCAAAAAACTTACCGTCTTCTGAAATATCCGAATATCTTGTAAAGGTTATCCCCCCAAAATTAAATGAATTTTGCTTGTTTATTAGTTGTTTTTTCGCTTTCCACCCCATAGTCCACGGAGAAGGAAAATTCATCGCGTTATTATTTACCTTATTCCAAGTTACCGATTGCGAAGAACCAAGCTCGAGCAAACCGTTTTCAACGGTAGGCGTTGCCCCCGTAGGCGACATAGTTCCCTTAATATTGATTGCTTCTGCCCACGATAAAAGCACAGAATCGTCGGCTAAACATTCAGTTGAAATAATGTTGCTTTCGGAAATTTCGGCTTCTTCATAAGAAACCGTAAACGCTTGCCAACCCGAAGATTGTTCAATGCCTTCCTGCGTTTCTATAATACAGTTTATAGCATAATTTTTGCCCGTAAATAACCCTGCGTATTCATACTCTAATACCGCTGTATTTATAGCTCCCGTATCGTCTATAATAGTTACAAGACTTTCGTCTATGGGATTAGTTAAATCCGAAATGTCGCTATCAACGCTACCGAATTGCCAACGCACAGAATTAAGAGTTGTTCCTTGCGGAATAACCGTTGCACCGAAAGACTGCTTTGCAACAGTACCCTTACCGTTTGCTAATGCAGGATTAAACGTTATCGATACAGTAGGGGTTTCTCGTGCTAAAAATACACTGCCCGAATATTGCGTAACAGAGTTTGCATTATTCGCGCCCCAAAATTGCGTAATAATCATTTTATATTCGTTGCCGTTTTCCACTCCCCACGCTGACCATTTAGAGTTTGCGGGCGAATACGTAAACTGTTTCGGATTACCTTTATTGTCTACCCCGTAAAAAGGGTTATCAAGAGTTATGATAGTTGAATCAAGTACGTTTTCATTAGTTTTGTTATTATAAATTTGCAGTTTAAAAGCCGTCATAGGAGAATTACCGTTGACTTGCCAAGAAACGGACATATTATCATTCGCATCTACTGTTTGCCCGCCTATTCCTGCAAAACTTGAAGGTATTACATTGCTCGGTTGAAATATCGCCATATACGCTTAACTCTCCTATTAGTTATTTTTGTAATTGTTTTAGTTGTTAAAATTTGCCGCCATCTCGAAAAGTTCGGCAAGGGTATGAGTTTCGGCAATTTCCCTTGAAAACGGAATACCGTTAGCCACATAAGACCTATTATCGGTCGAAGTGCTACCGCCGTTATTGACTACCATTCCGCTCTTCATATCGGCTACCTGCTTGCTTGAACCAAATAAAAGCCCTAAACTTTTTGCAAATTGAGCAAATTCGGCGTTAGAAGTAGGTTGCAATATCTTTTTGGCAATGTTGGGCGGCAAAATAATTTCGTCTTGCGAAGTAGCCTTAATCCCGCCTAACCCCCTTAATACGCCGCCGCTATCATATTCAGGCATTTTATATCCTTTCGCCACAAAAGCATCTCTTATCGTCTTTGCAAGAGTAGGAAAATCGGTTGCAAGCTCTTTTACTTTCTCATATATATCGCCCGCCGTCATATTACCTTTTTTTATCTCGCCTTCAAGGGCAGACCACGTGGCATTTTCCAAATTCTTTTCGGCTTGCCACACTTTTTCTTGAGCTTCGTACACCTTGTCGCGGTCGGCTTCTAATTCCCAGTTGCCCGTGGAAGCGTTGTACACTCTTACGTTTCTATTATTCTTTGCGTCTTCTAACGCCTGTTGTGCCTTTTGTAATTCGATTTTCTTTTCTTCTAAATCAACGATTTCTTGTTCGGAATCTCTTGCCGCGTTGATTATATCGAGTATATCCTGATAATTACTTACAACTTTACCAACTTGGTCTGCCCAAGAAGTTACAGTCCCTGTTGCTTCTTCTTGTTTTTTGACATACTTATCAAGCGAACCAACCCAGTTTTTAATTGTTTCGTCGTAATACTCGCCCGCATTGATTTGCTGTTTTACATAATTAAGAGCCTTATTGTAATCTTCTTCCGTTTTAATAGTTCCGTTAGCAATTATGTAATCAGACAAATATCTGTCCACATTTGTTTCAAAATATTTATCAATTACCCCCTGTGCTTCACTAATAGCAGAAGAAAGATTACTCCACAGTTGTGATTCACTTATCTGTTTTGCTCTTTCAAAATTGTCGTTCTTAAGAGCGTCTTCGTATGCAGAATATAACTTATCATACGCTTCCTTAAAAACTTTATTGTTTTGTAATGCGGAAGCAACGTCTTCATTATCTGTTAATCCCGATAAATAATAACCCCCGCTATCTTTTCTTGAAAGAGTAATTCCTGCATCCGTCGCCAAATCAGCATCCTTGCTTTCAACGGTAGACTTTCCAAATTTTGTCGCAAACCAATTACTCCAGTAACCACCATAATTATACTGTGCGAGGCTCTCTTGTGCCGCTTCTGCTGCAGTTATTTTATCTTGTCTATATTTATTTAATTCCGCCCTTGTTAAATTTTCAAGAGCATTTATATATCCTTCCGTCCCTTGAGTAAGATTTTGCAATATCCCATATTTTTCTTGCAAAATCTTGACAATCTCTTTTTCTGTTTCAGATAATGTTTTGTTTTGTTCATCGTTGCGGTTCGATTCCGACCTTAACTGTTTGTATTTATCATAAAGTTCTTGAAGGCTTTGAGCTGTCTTTTTATTCGCTTCATAAGTTTCAATGGCTTTCTGTCGAGCTTCTTCTTGTGCTTTTACTGCGCTTTGTATTCCACCAACAACAGCAGATACGGCAGTTGCTATTAACCCAAGCCAACCAAGCGTTGAATTTAATGTAAGTCCAAGAACTTTTAATTTTGAAATTAAAGACGGTAAAAGCGATAATAAAAAACCACCTAATGCAACTGCAATCGTTCTGATACCGCCAATATTCCCAAGAACATATTTTGTTAAAACAAAACCAATATCGACAAGTAGTTTTTTTATGCCTAACAATCCTTTTTCGTTATTTGCAAGCTTTTCCCATTCTGCATTTAACTCATTTACTTTTGCCGTATAGGTTTCTAAATACTTTTCGTTTTCCTTTTGAGAATAACCCGCTGCGTCGCTTGCCGTACCGATAGCCTTTTCTACCGTGTCCATATTGTTAAGTAAGGCTATAAAATAGTTTTTACGAAAAGTGCTTGCGGTATCGTAAATTTCAGTTACTTTAGCAAAGTTTTCCCCTAACGCGTCTTGTAGCTCTTCATTTAGATTGCGCCAGTCGTCGTCCCCGAAAAGACCACTTAAAATACTTTCATTGCTCCCGCTTGCGTTTTTAATTTCAGCAGAAAGCCCTTTCCAAATATCAAGCACAGTTCCTTTTCCGTGTCTGAAATCTTCAACAAGCGTTGCCATATTATCGCTTAATTTAGCGAAAGTATCAAGCGCAGACGACTTCGTAGAAAATTGAATAAGCGAGTTTACCGCAGTACCCAAATTTTCACCGCTTCGCCCGGTCGCTTCCGATAAAGCCGTAACTATACCTACCGTTTCTTGTAACGATAAGTTTGCATTCTTTGCCGACGAACCTGTCCTTTGCAGTGCCGTTAAAAGTTTGTCCGTAGTAACGGCGTAATTATCTGCCGTTTTATTGAGTATGTCGATTATGCCTGTAAGATTGCTCGCCTCATAACCAAACTGCTGCATTATAGCAATCATACCGTCCGACGCTTGCGTAGCGTCAAGCTCGGCTACATTTAACGCAAGCAACGCCGCTTCCGTTGCCTTAATCGTTTCATTCCAATTCATACCCGTGCGGGCAAAGTTTTGGGCTATTTCGTTTGCATTCTCAAAAGTCTGTCCGTATTTAACCGCAAGGTCGTATAACTTGCCCGATATGGTTTCGTCCGACAAACTATCGTCGTTTAATACCCTTTTTAACGACACAACAGCATCTTCCGTTTTTACAAGCGTTTCATTGATAGAAGCCCACGCATTACGAATAGCATTTAACGGCTTCATTACAAACATTGCGGCAAGTTGAAACTTTAAAAAACCGCTTATAATATCCTGTAATGAACCGTGAAAATTCGTTGCCGATTGTCTTGTTTCGGCAAAATCTGCGGATAATTGATTAAGGTTTTTATCTAAACGATTAACATCTTCCGCGTAAGTTTCAGAAGTGCTATCAAGTCCTTTAAGTTCTTCAAGATAGCCTTTTGCTTTGGTGGTTATATCGTCAAAAGTGCCTTTCTTATAGTATTTTTTAGTGTTTTTTATAGTGTTAAGCAAGTCGGCATATCTCTTGCGTAAATTATCTACACTTGGTATAGCCAACTTGTTTGTTTTTTCAAGTTTATTTGTTTCCGCTCTCATAGTGGCAAATTGAGCGGATAATTGATTAAGTTCTTTCTTTAATTGTGAATATAATTGTTTTTCTTGTTTTGTTAATTCGCCGTTAGTCTTAAAAGAAGTATTTAACTTTTTTATTTCATTTAAGTTTTTTTCTACCTTTTCTACTACGCCCTTAAAAACGTCTTCAGGATATGCCCCTTTGCTGTTTTTTATCGTATTAAAAAGGTTTGCGTAACTCTTTTGCAGTTGAGCCGTATTTGCAAGCGAAGTTTTAGGTACTTGTATTCCCTGCAACGAAGTTTTAATCTTCTCAACTTCTTTGCCGATTTGATTATTCAATTCTACGTTAAGTACAATCTTCGCCATTACCTATTGCTCCCTATATATTTTTATCGAATTAAATTGTTGTTTTATGTTTTATTTTTAACTATCAGCTTCCGCAACAAGCAGACTTTCACCACTATCAAACACGACGTCGTTTTCTCCGTTTTCTTTAATAATCTCGTAATTAGGTAACATACCGACAACAAAAGCGTCAATAATACCACTATTTTTCTGTTCTTCTACAAAGTTATTCCAAAATGGACGAGCGGGTATTTCATATTTCCCTATTTCGTGTCTTTTTTGCGCCCACACAATTAAGTCATTACCCTCGTGGGCGGGCGAGAATATCGGCGTGGTTGCTGTTTTATGAAACTGTTTTAACCAGTTTTCCAACTTATCACTCCAGTTTTGTGTTTGTCCTAATGTTCCTGTCGGCTTTCCGCTCGGTTTATATTCAAATTGCAATGTTCTTCCTTTAACTGTTGCAATCATATTTTTCTTACTTCTTAACCCTTCTGTATATCTTCTGCGATATGCAACAGGGCTGTATTTATTATAAAAATCTTCGTCTAAATGTCGAGATAAACCTTCTATCATTTCGCTCCCGACGTTTTCAAGAGCTTTGGGAATTTGCTTTTCTATTTGGGCAATTTCATTGTTAAGTTCTTCGTCTAAACCTTCAAATTTAACACTGATTTTAATTAAATCTTCCATAATTGCCACCTTTATAAAACAACTGCTCTCTACGCCCGTATTTCAGAGCGTAGAGCGTTGTTTTTGTTTTGTTTAGGTATTCGCCGTAACCGTTACGTTACAGAAAGTTTCAAGCGTTTGCTCGCCTTTAACAAGCGTAATCCTAACTTCCGTAGCACCTGTCGCTAAACCTTTTACTTGACCGTTTACGTCAACCTGCGCCTTTGTGTCTTTTGAAGGCGTGTTTTCAACAGCAGCGGACGTAGAACCTATTGCATAAGTTAAGTTCGTGTAAGTCGGGGTCTGCGTAGACCCGTCGGGCATAACGTAAACAACGGGAATTTGTGCTGTTTCGTTTACTTTTACCGATACCCCCCCGCCTATAACGGCAAGGTCGGCAACTGCCGCCGTTTCTCCCCCACACGGTACGTAAATGTAATATGCAAAGGTTTTGGTCGAATTTGCGCAATCCTCACAAATCAAAGAGTTTTGGTCAGGCGATAAAGCCATCCAAGAACCGTCTGTTGTTGCGGCGTCGGTTTGATTTGCGCTCACACCCGCGCTGCCGTTTAGTATTGCTCTCGGTACGACAACATACATATAACCTTGTAAAGTGCCGTGCGAAACCGAGCTGTTTTGTTTTGCATATACACCGTATTTTTGCGAAATCGTCACTACGGACGGATTAAACATATCGGGTAACTCAAGAACCTGCGCCGAACTGTTTTGAACAAAGTAAAATACTTCATAATTTTGTCCTGCAACCGCAGTATAATCTACCTGTTTTGTTGTTAAGTCAACGCCGTAATTTGTACCCATATAATTTGCCGCACCTACGGGCTTTACATAACACCACGCTTTTTCGTCTGATAAAGGTTGCGCGTAATGTTTAGCAGGCGTTTTGCTTACTTTTAAGGTTGTGCCTGTTGCCGTAATTGTTTCGCACACGGGAGATACTCCGCCGTAATGGAGATTGCCACCTGTAATCATCTGCCGAGTATGTAAAGAAAACGCCGCCGAAGTATAAGTTCCCGTCATTCGTGTGGAATCGGGGATAATACCTACAACAGGATTACCAAAACCGCCCGTAATCTCTTGAAGATTGACTTCGGTTTCAATTGCCCCGTCAGTTCCAACGTTGTCGTAACCGATTATATTACCCGTTGTCGGGTCGTAATAGATTTGCTCTACGATACCTTTCAAAAAAATGTTAGGGTCGCCAAGTCTTATAGCATCCATTTTAATTTGTCACTCCTTTATTTTATTTTTTCTGTTCTGCTACACCGCTTAATGTCTTTTGCAGTTTAGAGCCTTCCATTGTTCCGAGAGAATTATCGAGAACGTCAAAGCACCAAGACGGGGACGGATTGCCGTTCTTAAACGACACCATCCCACTCATTTCACCTTGTCCGCAAAGCATATATCGTTTATCTCTGTCTATTGCATTTTTACGATTCTCAAATTCTCTGACAGTCCACGACATTAAATCTTTTTCCGATATCTTTGACTGATAAGCAACCGAAGCAATCAAATCATCTAAATTAACGTTTAACGATTTGTTTTTAGAATTGATTTTTTTTAATTCTTCGTTGCTTTGTATCAAGTCTAAATTTTCGGATTCATCGGGTAACTCTAAACCATTTTGCTCCGCAATAAGCGGGCGAAAAGTTGTTGAAAAATCGAGCGGTGTAAATTTCACGATTTTATCATTTTGTTTTATCACAACATAGTCTAACGCAATTTTGTCTTTTACCGTTTTTACGTTTATGCTTTTATTAAGCGCGTCAATATTAAACCCAATCCGCAACGAAAGGTGCAACATTAACATCGCCCGATAAAACATTCCCGCATTAGCGTGTTCCAAACCAATTCCGTCAATCTCCATTGCAAATAACGCCGATAAATAATCCATAGACAAGTATCTTACAGGGAACGACGCTTGTCTTAAAATTATTGCGTCTTTACAACGAATAAACTCGTCATAATAATCCATTGTTATCGGATAGAAAACCAACTCGCTTTCGGTAATCGCTTCTCCTCGGCGTATCATCGCTCTTCTATCTTTTGATATGTTTTGCAAAGTTCCTGTCATTCTTTCATATTCCTTTGCTTTTATAATAAACAGCACTTTATGGCTGATTATTGTTTCTTTTTCGCTTCATAACATTTTTGAGCCATATCTGTATTTAAATATTTGCTTTTGCAATTGCAAAACTTTTGATATAAGCACATTGCTGTTACAAAGTTTTTCGGCTCTGCGTAATTTACTCCTTCTGATATGGAATTTTTACACATAAGTCTGTTCTCAAAATATTTGCTTTTTACCGCATAAGGGCAATTAAACTCCATTCTCAATACCCCACAAGATTTACTTTTATACTTGCTTTCTTGCCATTGTAGCTCGCCGTAATTTTTAGCGGCGCATCACAAGCACTCAAACATTCAATCGTTACACTTCTTCCGTCTTCACTTACAACTGCGTTATAATCTCGTTTCGTCGCGCCGCTGAAAGTCCATTTAAGCGAATAATTCGTTGGCAAATTATTTTCAAAATAAGTAGCGGAAAATGTTTCACTATTATATTGACTTATATAATCGTGCGTAAAGCCGTCAAACGCCACATACGATTCGTTTATAGCTTCTGTTACTGCCAAATCAATGCTTGCCCTTACGAGCGGATTTTGTACAAGGCTTGCGGTAATTTTGACTGTTCCTTGCTTGTAAGTAATAACTCTGCCGTCGTTATTCACTTTCGCAATGCTTTCATCCCCCGATACGTATTCCCAAGTCAGAGGATATTCTTCAGTACTTTCGACTTTTTTCCCGTTAATTATAAAGTCCGATTTTAGATTAGTTGCTTGCCCCGCGATTAAGTCTGTTTGTCCGCTTAATTCTGCCGATACAATATAGTTCTTTCCGTTTGCAATGAAGTTTATCAAATCATCGCTATCTGTGGGTTCGTCTATACGCGCGGTAAAAGTCATTATATGTACATTCTTTCTGTCACCCGTAAATTCTTGTATAAAATCCGTAAAACCTGTTATATGATAAGGTTTGTCGCCTAAAATAATCCGTTTGTTTATACCGAGATTTTTTGTGTTCTCATTCAATTGACAAGTTATATTAAAATACCCGTCCATCAAAACAAGATTTATCGAATTATCATTGTCATTGTTGGACATTGTATACTTTTCAACCACAATAGGTTCAACAATAATGTTTCCGTAATAATCGTAAGAATTATAGGTTGCATTACATCTTGCCACAACACTCGTCGCCATAACGGAAGATATATTAGAGGGATTTACTACAAGCCACGTATTCCCCATTGTGTTTATCTTTGCGCCTATAGGTAAATAATCTATAGAAGCGTCAGGAATAAGCACCTGCTTAAAATCATCGGTCCTTTTAATCGTGCTTGCCGAAGGCGTTGAAATATCCGAAAGTCTGATATTTAAGGTTAAATAGTCATAAAAATTTTCAGTCAGACCTTGTATGTCCGCTTGCACAAAATCACTCGCGAGATATGCCCTTTCTGTAGCAAATTTCGCCGTCCTTTTGGCTAAATACTGCCTTTGCCGCGTATTATATTGAGAAGGCGTGTTACGAACGACATTTGAGCCGTTACCGTCAAACATTAAGTTTTTAATATACTTTTGGCTGTCGTTCATATCTCCACCCGTTTATTTATTTTTCTCTACTATTGTTGACCTGAAATCAAGTTCTTTTCCGTCGACCTTAAACTTTGCTTTTGCCTTTGCTCGATACGCCTTCCCTAAATGAACATATCTGTTATATGCTTTTTCGCAAGGGTTCTTTTCGGACTTCTTGCAAACACAACAAAATTCGTACTCCCCACACATATCCTTGCCGTATTTTATCCCGTCAAGCCACTTCTTTTGGTCTAATATCATCTGTTTTTCCGACACCATATTTGCACCTACCACATTTTTATTTTTCCGTCAGGACTAAAGAAGTTCATATTTGAGTTGTCATCAAATTCCTGATTGGTTGTTGTTGCCATTTCAAGCCCCATTATTAACTCGATGCCGACGTTTTGATTATTATCTCTAATAGGTTTCGTCCCGCAATCGGGGTGTACTCTTTTAGCCATTGAGAATGTTCCTATTCCCGTTATATTTACCCCGTTTAATGCTTCTATCAAAGCCGCAACAATTGCGCCGCTACGGCTATATTCGTCCGCTTTCGTGTTAAGTTCATACTTGTAATGCGTAAGAATATCAAATACAACCGATACAACATAACTGTTATCGTCTTGTTGTGCAATAGACCTTCCTAAATACACATAAATCCTTGTTTGAGCTTCTACTTGTGCCTGCATTATGTAAGTTTGCGGAATAAGCCTATATCCTTTATCTGTAGGTGGGTCTTCTGCTTTATTCGGGTTAAATAAAACGCTTAACTTCTCTTTGATTGTTGGAAGCTTTTTATTTAACGGTTTTTCTCCGTCGTGATAAAGATATTTCCATAGCCTGCAACGCGAATATCTGTTATCGTCTTTAGGCTGATAATCGCCTTGAGGAGCGTCGATTAAATAGTCGCAAATAAGACGAGGGAACATAGCAAATTGTTCAAAATTAAAATTATTTGTTTGAACTTTTTGATATGGATACCATTGTGAATTTTTATCAACCATTGTTTACATTCTCCGCCGGAACTGCTTTTGTGATAGTTCCTTCTTTTGGCTTCTGTTCTTTGTCTGTTTGTTTTGCCGTCTTATTATTTGTCGAAACTATCTTTTTGTCTTGCAGTGCCTTTATGTAATCATTTCCCGTTTTCTGTAATTCATCTACCGCTTTTTTAATGTTTTCAGGTGTAGCAAAAACTTGAATGGAAGCAGTAAGCCTTGCAAGCGGGTCGTTATTCACAGTAACGAGATTGTTTATCTCTACATCAACGAATTTTCGCAACTCTTTAAAATCCGCGAGCAAATCATAAGCTTTGTTTTTCAGTTCGTAATTTGACTTATAACGCTCAATTTGATTTAGAATCGAACCTTCCGCATAATGATTGTATTGTTCTTCGTTAAACGGCGTTTTAACGTTTATTTTAAGGTAATGCGATAGTAATACATTCATTAAACACAGTGCTTTAAGCTCTCTGTCTTCGCCTTTTATATAAGGAAGAGCGAGAAATTTTTCGCCTTGTATGTTTTGTGCTGCCGTCGGTATATCAACAACACATTGTTCCGCTATTGTTTTCGCCAATGCAGCTTTTTCTTCAATTGGCATATAGGCGATAGCATCCTGCATTATTTCGTCTGTCAATTCAAAGTATTTTCCCATAATTCGTAACTGCTCCTTTCTCTAAATATGGTTTTATTTTTATATTTTCGGCATTCTTGAAGAATTTACCGTTTGTGACTGATAAAGATTTTGGTCATATCTTCTCATTTCGCTATATAGCTTTTGCCGTAATTGATACAACCTTTCAGTATCGGCTTTTATTTTATTTGCACGATTTTGCTCGTAAAAAGATTTATCTTCTACTTTTGTTACCATCGAAAGCCAATCGGTGTTAAACCTGTCTTGCCAAACTACTTGAAAACACATTCCCAAGATGTTCATTATCGAAGGTGTTAAATCCGCCGTAAAATACCCGTCCGTATAAAAATCAAAATCAAACACTGTTCCGCTTGATATGGGGTTATCAATTGTCACACTTATACTTACAACACCTGTTTTAGCATTGTAATTAACGGGGATAGGCGTTAAAATGGTATTTCCTGTTTTATCTATCGTTTTAACTCGGCAAGCACAAAGTTCGTAGCCCTTATAATCTTGTCCGAGATTTATTTCAAAATCCGTATTATAATCTTTTGTCGTTGTATAAAGCGTGCTATCGTATTTCGGCTCTACAAAACGAGAATTATCTTTTGTTCCAAGCAAATATTCTTGCATATTTGCAGGAATCGAAAATAAAGGCAGCCCCACATTAAGATACTGATACATACGCCTTGCATATAAAGGCATATCGACAAACATTAAGTCGCTTAATCTAATATCGTCAACGTATTGACTGCAATATTCTGTTATGACTTTAAGTATAGGTGTCATAATAATTTCCTTTTTATAAAACCCACCAAAGGGCGATATTTCACGCCCTGTCGGTGCGTTTGCTGTGTATTAAATTATTTTTTTAAGAGATTGTTAAGCTCTTGTTCTGCGTCAAGGACCGAATTTAAATCTTTAACTGTTTCTTTTACTTTATCCACAGTCAAATCCCCTTTTGCAATTTGGTCAGCCTTTATGGTTATAAGTGCTTTGGCTTTTTCGCTCGTAATCCACCCTTCGGCGAATGCGTATGTCACAACGGGCAATGCTCCGTTAAGAATAATTTCTTTTAAATCTATTACAAAATAATCGGGCGAAATCCAATTCAATAAAAACCAAAAAGCAAACGACAAACCAAACGAAAGAAATATTATAGTGGCATTGTTGGCAAACTTTCTTAAGCGTTCATTTGTAATTTTTGCGGTTAAAACTTTAAAGGGTTTCTTCACGAGGTTTAAAGTAACCATTATAAGGGTTGTTATGATTCCCATAATTATTACCAAATACAAAGCATAGTAATGAAGAAGAAATTCAAATATATCCTTAATCAATGCTTCCATATTTTAACCCCCTTACTGTTGTAAATCCCTTTCCACCGCCACAATTTCTTTCTCAAACGACTGCAAAACGTGGGCGACTTCAGCCGTCGCTTCCGTCTCTGCCGCAGACCTTGCAAAGGTTTCCAAACTCACCTTTTTATCTGCGACTTCCTGTCGTTTTTGGTTGATTTCCTCGTTTAACTTAACTTGCTTTTCTTGAATAAAAGCCGCAAGTTTTTCGTCAAGTTGTCTTGATTCCTCGTCTACACCAGCTTTCTTTTCGGCATACTTTTGAGCCGCCAAAGATGATTGCTGATTTTCGACTTCGGCTTTTTTTGCTTTGAGATTTTCGAGATATTTCTCTTTGATTTCTCTTAATATATCCTGCATAATTTTCTCCTTTCTTTATCAGGCAATCGTGTCCTCTTCAACATCGTTTGCCGTTTCGTCGGAAGATACAATTTCTTTCGCCGATTCTTCGTCTGCAATCAGAATGTCTATAATTTCGATATAGTGATTACAAGCTTTAAGCTCTTCTTTCCGATTGTCTTCGTATTTTTTAGACGTTTCGGCTTCAAAGACCGCTATTTCTTGCTCTTTTTCAACTCGAAATGCATCGACTTCTGCCTTAACTTTATCGGAATAATCAGCTTCGGCTATTTCGACTTTCTTGTCTTCATAGAACTTCTTTTTATTTTTAAGTTGTTCGTCTGTCATTTCAATGTCTCCTTTTTAGATTTTTATCGGTGCGATTATTCCTTGCCATTTCAAAAATAGATATATAAGAATAGCAAGTATTACTACGGTAATTGCTCCTACAATGGTCCACAAAAACCCTTTTACGGCTTTCGGTCTGTCGGAATCACTCGCACCTGCGATTATCGCGCCGATTGTGCCTTTTATCAGCTTGTTTAGTAAATAAAACCAAACCAAAATCACTGTAAGAAAATACAATAAGAATAAATTCATAGGCGTTTCTATGCCAACGAATTGCATTATAGGCTTCACACCGTCATAATGGTATTGTCGTCTTTTCTGCCTGTTCGACCATTTATCTTCTTGTTGCTGATGTACGTTTTCTTTTTGTTTCGTTTCAAGTTTTTCTTGCTCGAATTGAACTTTCTGTTTAACATACTCGGCTTTCTTCTGTTCGACTTCGGTATGTTTTACCGCTGCGTCCTTTAAGTTAGCTTTTACCGTATCGACGAAATTTTTATCCTCATTACTTGCGGTTTCCAAAACTTGAACTTTTACGTCATCCATTCGTTTTGCAAACTCGCTTGATATGGGAGAAAAATCGTCATTCGTCATTTCAGCGGTGCTTATATCCCTTGGTTGAGATACTTCTGCCACTGCCGTTTTCTTAACTTCTTGCTCCTGCTTTGCTTCCGCGATTTTTGCGGCTCTCTTTTCAAGTTCAAGGTCAAGCTCTTTATCTTCGACCATAGGTCAACACCCCGTTTTTATTTTTAGCTTATTCTTCTTCGGAACTTCCCTGCTCGCTTAAACCGCGTGCCATATCCTTTAGTATGTCTGAAAACATTCCGTTCGCGTCAACCGCCTTGGAAGCCTTATTAAGCCTTTCAATCAACGGTTGATTTATGCGGTTATCGTGAGCCATATACGCCGTCTTAAACAATGATGCTATTATTGTTTTGTGGCTATCACAAACGTTTTTGAAAATATTTATAATTTTATCTTCGTCGTAAGACAAAAGTTTATAATAAATATCTACGCTTGCAAGTTCGTTATCGGTGTACTTAACACCGTATCTTTCTCTTTCGTCGTCGCTTAATCCGTCAACGACTATCAAACGCCGGTCTTTAAGCCTTTTTATAACACCCTGTGATAAGTGCTGTAAAAACTCTTTTTTGGGTATATCTCGTGTACCGCCACGACCTTGTATCTCAAACCCTTCCCAAAGCGTTACCATAGAGCCTTCTGCTACCGCTCCCATATATAAAAGCGTTACCATCTCTTCTTTTTGGTAATTAACCTGCATAACGGGTTGCGGTTGTTTTGCAAGCATTTCCGCTATCATTTTTTGCACAGCCGCTTGCGCTTCGGGTGTATTAAGGACATTAGCAATTTCTTCCGAAGAATATTGTTTTTTAGAAGCTGTTTTAGCTTCGCTTACTTTCGCTTTGTTTACTGTTCCGCTTGTCATATTTTTTAATTCCTCCGACTTCTTATTTTTGACAATAAATTATGTTGTTTGCTATGAGCATATTGTTTTATACCCATAGCAAACAAGCAATTTTTTAGAGCGTAATTTCAACCATTTTGGACGAGAAAGCCGCCGCAATATCGAATACGATTGTTTCGGATATATCTATCGTCATATCGGCAGTTTCTCTCGGCGTAAAGTCTATCGTTATCGGAGAACCTTCCGCCATTGCACCAACCATAGGCGCGCGACCGACTTTTGCCATAAGATAAATCTTATCGTCCAAACCGATAAATTTCGGATTGTAATTCTGCGTTCCGGGTACTACGCCGAGCGAAGATTCGATAAGGTCAACCCCTGCAACGTTAGCAAGGAAACCGTTTCTTACCCACTCTTCACCTATCATACCTTGAATACCTGCCGCTACCGCGGGAGTACCAACCGTAGGAAGGACTTTGCTTAAAGCGGAAAGGTTGCCGAGTGCCATAATTTGGTCTCTTCTTACGCCGTTTACTGCCTCTAAAAGCATAATTGCTTTATTCCAGTTGTCCTGACTATAAGAATCGAACTTAAAGCCTTCGGGCATATATTTAGCGTTGCCAAGAGCGGTTTTGAATTTGGAAATCATAACCGCATACATCTTGCTGTACGCGCCACGCATAAACGCCGCAAAATATCTGCCTGCTTCGCCGCCGACTATATCCTGATACCATTTGATTTTGGTTTTTGCGGTATACGGTTTCGGTGTGATGGCGATTTGTGCTTTATAAAGGTACTGATACGGTTTACTCGACACAGAACCCCAAGAATCGTCGTCAAAAACAAAGAAGTCGTTGCTTTCGATTTCGACTATTCTTGATTCGCCGAGACGGGTATTTGCACCCCAGTCGATGAGCCTTTCGGTTGCCGACGGTATAACTTCGGGGAAAAGCGGTGTAATAACTTCTTGCGAAATATATGCCAACGCTTTCCAAAACGTTTCGTTTTTATAAAGCGAACGGTCCGCACTTACCTGTTCCATAGAAGTATAAGGTTCGATGCCTACGGTTTTGTTTGCAAGCGCAGCGCAATAAAGTACCGTATCTTCCCAAATTCCTTTTTGGAAAGAATTGTATTTTTCGCCGAGTTTAGAATTGAATTTAACTACGTTCTCTTTGTCGGTTTCGGAAAGTTTGCCGAAATATTCCAAAGTAGCCAAGCGGCAACCTGAAATAATTTCCTCTCTATTGAGATTTCTGACTTTTCCGTTCGCGCCGTTCAGTTTAATAACGTCGGCGGTATTTGTTTTATATGCAAAGAGACTATTTGAAATACTGTTTAATCTTTGTACGTTCATTTTCTTTTATCTCCTTTATTTATTAAGCGGACGCTTTAACGCTTCTCATAATGCGAAGAGTAATTTTTTGACCCGCATCGTAGCACCCTTCGGTAAATCTCTTTGTAGTATCTTCTACCACCGCATAAATGCCGCCGTCAGTAGGTGCAGCTGCGACCGCTACCCAAAGACCGTTGACAATCTTTGCATATTTCAAAGTTGTAGAAGGCGCAGTCGAAAAATTGCCGGCTCCAAAGTTGTATTGTTCGCCGACAATAAGTTCGGTGAAATCGCCCCTTTCGTCTTTCGGAATAGCCAAGCCAAGAGTTTTGCCCGCAAGATTAACGGTAATGTCGCCGCCGTCGGTAACTCTGTTTACGTCGTAAGTATTTGCCGCATAAATGCCTGTATGGTCGCCCGTAGCTCCGTCAACAACTCCGCTTGCCGCTTGAGTCATATACCAACTGTTGCCGTTTTTAAGCCCGTCAGCCGCTGCAAATGCGCCGCTAACAAGAGCAAACGGATTTTCATAGCCTTCAAGGGGAAGGCGAGAGTTCAAAACGCAGAGAAAACCTGCCGAGCATACATCTCCCGTAAAGGTATCGCCGCTGAAAGAACCGAATTTACCTGTAATGTTTTGAGTATCGTTTCTTTTACTGTTAGAAACATATACTTCAAAAGCAGTATTCGCTATTTTAGCCATTTTTGTTTCTCCTTTTTAATTTCTTATTCGTACTTGTTTACAAGTTTTTCTATGTCGCTTTCTTCTTCGTTTGCGGAATTATTCTTTATGTCTTTCCAAGCAAACTGATTTTTGAGAGCGTTTTGTTTTGCTTTGCCCGCTTCAATGATTTTACTCATACAACGGGCATCGACGTCTTTACACGCCTTTTCTTCGCCGCAAAATGCTCCGTCCTTGTCTTCGCATTCTGCATACTCGGCAAGTTTTTCGTCGGTCATAAGGTCGTCGCACTCGTTATCGGCAATGTTTGCACCCGTATTATTTTTAATTTCTTCAAGATGCTTTTTAATTGCTTCCTTAACCGCATTTACCCTACGAGCCTTTTCGGCTTTCTGCATTGCCTCAAGAGCGTTTAATGCAGTAGACTTTTCGTCGTTTGCTTTTTTAAGGTCGGATTTTAAGGATGCTATTTCAGCATTAAGCTTTTCCGTAATTAAATCTACGGGAACTTTTACGCTATCCTCACCATCTCCGAAACAAGCGTTGACTGCAATTTCGGTTGTTAAGCCTACCGCAATTTCTTCACCGTTCTTTTCTGCGGTAGAGATATAAGGCGTGCCTTTATCCGAAAGCAAAGCAACGTTCTTTCCGTTTACTGCAAGAACTGTAAAATTAGGAAATTTGTTTTCCAAATCTTTTACTTTCATTGTGTTTGTTACTCCTTTTTGATTTTTTTTGTTTTGCGGATTTTTGTTTTCCTTTTCTGCCTGCTGTTGTTGTGCAGAAGCAACCCGTAACGTCATCTCTCGGACTTCTTTACTTCCAATTGCAGACAAGGCGCGGATATTCGCATCTGCTACCGCAGGAGCGACGTTTAAGCCTAATATCGTTGTGCCGAGTACCTGCCATTTGGTAAACACTTCCGTTGTTCCGTCCATATACATTTCGTCAACAAGCGTTTCGATACTTATCGGCATTCCCTCAATCCCCTGTTTTTTGAGTTTTGCCACAAGTTCCTGTGCATACCATTTCCAGATATAGCCCGTACCAACTATCCATTTTTGTCCGTCTTTTACTTCAATTCGTATATCGCTTTCATTTTTGAAGTAACCGACAACTCTTTCTGCCGTCGCCGACATAAAAGAGGCTGTAACGCTACCGTCGGCGTTACGAACTTCCTCGAAATTGTGTCCGTCTCCCACGCTGTTTCCAACGTAGGCAACCAAAATCGGCGTGCCTGCAAACAACTTTTTGTGTTCGTCAAGGCGTTCGTATCGCCAGTTATTACGGTTCGTTATATCGTTCAAAAGCCATAATTCGACTTTTTGATACCAGTCTTTTGTTTCGGCAAGCATTTTTAATTCGCCTATAAACGAATTAACTTTACCGCCAGCCGTTATCGTCTTAAAATTCCCCATTAGTCGTCTTCCTCATCTTCTAAATAATCTTTGCACCAACTATCAAAAGAGGTCTTGCTTCCACCGTCGTTTTGCCACCTAAAACCGATTTCAAGGAATTTAGTGTAGTCTTTGCTGTTATCAAGCATTAACTCTTCTACCTTTAATGCCATTGCCCTAAATTCGGCGTTATCGGTACTTTCGTGAAACTTTTCAAGGGCTTCCTGTATATTTTCAAGGGTTCTGATTATAAACTCGACAACACTGTCTAAATCCTTAAATTCAGCTTTCCAGTCAAGCATAGGTGTTTCGGGATAAATCTGCATAAGATGTCTTTCGTGGAGAAGGTTTCCGAAATCATCTAACCGTTCTAACGCTTTATGCGCCTGCAAATGAACGATTTTGCTCAAATTTGTCATCCCCTCTTCGATATAGAGATACTCTTTGCAAGAATCAAGAAAACGGTTACAATCAAGATAAGCTTTTGACACATCTATCGAACTATCCCTTAACGGAGAGTATTTATTACTGTCGAAATTGTAAATATCTTTTAATTTCACGTTGTTTCTCCTTTTCAAAAAAAATAAGGGCTACAAGCGAATTTCGTTTTACCGAATAATCGCTTATAGCCCCATTTGGCTCTCAACTCCCTTAACCTCTTTTAAGGGCGCATTTTATTTAGTTTTTATACTCTATTCTGCGTTTCATTGCCAACAGCACATTGCGCAGATATAAGTCGTTTTGTAGGTCTTGTACTGAATACTTATCTTCGGGATATAAATTGATTTGCTTTCGTAGTTCTTCAGCCTTCTGCTCCGAATACTTTATTTGCTTATCAAGATATTCCAAAATAATTTTGTTTTCTTCGTCGGTAAAAACTCTATTACACATTTACTATCTCCATAAGAACCTTTTTGCTTATTTCTACCACTTTTATTCCGTGTTTAGACTGTTTTATTTCCGCATCGTTTCCACGTTCTAAAATGTCTATGACAGCCTTAAAAAGGCAATCCTTTTCTTTAGATTGAAATGAGTTCAATAATTTATTCATTTTTGCTCACCCCTGCGTCTACTGACTTTTCCTTACTATCGGATATGTCTTCCGATTTAGGTCTTCCTGCCGTTTCTTTTTGTATTAATTTACTCTGTGTATATGCGGTTTGCGGTACTTGAAATTTATCAAGCAGTTTCAATCCTTTTATTGCATAAAGCATAGATAATTTATCTACCCAACTTTGTCCATCTAACGCCGACAATGTAAATAATGCCGATATATCACCTATATCTAATGCTTTTTGTGCGTTCTCTCGTATCTCCTTCTCGGTAAATATCGTGCCAAACATCTTAAACGACCACGAATATTTAAGATTGAGCCTTTCGTAAAGATTATCCATCATTTTTTCAAACTGCGAATAAATTGTAGCAGTTGTAAAACGGCTTTCAATTTTCATAGAAGCATCAACTTGCGAAGCCTTCACGTCGTCCGTTACGGGTATTAACCCTGCAAGCCCCGCTTTTTCCATACCATAGCGGTTAAAAGATTCGCTTATCTCGTTCGCGTTAGCACTTTCAGCAAAATCGTGAGATTTGATATTCTCAAACGGTGCAGAATAAAAAGCCGTTCCTCCCGTATTATTTGCCGTCATTAACTGCGCAAATAACGTTTCAAAGTAAATTCTTCCGCCGGGTGATAACTTATACGGGTCGTCAGGCGACGCACCTGCGTCATCCCGATATGGTATTTCGCCCGTAAATATCTTTATAAGCGGATTAAGCAATAAGCTTAACTGTGCCGCCTCGTAATCGCTTTGTTGGCTATAAGTAAGCATTAAGCCTGACAAAGAAGGCGCAACAGCCGTTGTCGTGTCGTCTGTTTCAAAAGTCCAAATTTTATCTATCGGTAACGATACATAATACATACATACTCCGTCTTGCACGAACGCTTTTGGATTTCCGTATGCATTTTTGTTCACTTTTGATATGTTCGGGTAAAACTGTCTTCCGTCATCGGAAGAGTATACAAATTTTTTATTAGAAACTTCGGAAGGAATCTCCTCAAAAATTCCCCAAAAATCATTCATATACGGCTCGAATAAATCACCGAATTGACGATAATCCGTTCCTATTTGCATAAAATACATTAAGTTAAAGGATACGGTATAACCCGATATATTGTTGAATCCGATTAACTGACACCAATCGGAAGGCAATTGTTGCATAAAGGCATAATTAACTTTGTTGTGTACTTTATCAATATCGGTCCTAATGTAATAAAATATCTTCCCTTCGTTTACTGCCTGCCCCGTTATCTTATGAGCAATTGCTTCAGGTTTAAGGATTTTATTAAGTTTATCTAAAAGAATTGCTTCACGCTTAAAGTCCTCTTTCCCTGCAATTTCTTCGTCAATATATTTAGGCTTAAAGTAATATCTATAGGTTGAAATGTCTTGATAGGTTTTTGTCACCTTAAAGTACGGATAAGCTGTCCATCTCAACACTTCGGAAGTTTGCCTTAAAGGTTTTTCGCTTTCGTAAGGACGGCGGAGCATATCTCCTATTTCTTCTTTCGTGTAGTCCGCGGGTAACGAAGAGATTGCTTTGATTCTACTGTTTTGTATCGGAGCAAAATTAGCCGTTCCGTAACCTGCTCTCATAAAAGCGGAATAAATACCGTCTATAGGTAAATATGCGGCATAAGACTGGGCGAGTTTATTGAATTTAGCAAGCAAACCACCCCACGCAGATGGCGATTGTTTCTTCTCGTTTTCAGGCTTTTTTGCCGTTCCTTTATCCATACCTTTCTAATCCTTCTTTTTGCGCTTTTCTTTTTTCAATTCTTTTTCAAATCGTTTAATAAAGTTTTCCAAAAAGTCCAACGACTTTTCTTTATTCTTTTTCATAAACTCGGCATTGACCTTCATCTTACAGCCCAAAAGCCAACTTTTTTCTTCTTCTGTCAGTTGTTTCAATAAATCGTCGGGTACTTCCACAAATTTGCCGTCAGGTTTTTCATTTGAAAAAACAAGCATATACTTATTATGACTTCCCACAAACGAGTAAGTTATTGTGTCCGATATAAATTGAAATTTACCGGCGTAAAGTTTGTACTTTTGCACTTCTTCCATAAATCATCTCCTACGAAGTGAAAGCAAGTTTGCTCTTATATTGTTGCTGTTATGTATTACCGTCGGCGTACTGCCTTGTTGAAACTTTTCGATAACTTCCGTCCAGTCGTTTTTAGCTCTGTATTTTTCTTTTTTCAGTTCTTGTTCAAGGATTTGAGCCATTCTCAATGCATACTTTAAGCTACTGTGTATATCTCGCTGTATGGCAGGCGATTTTCTTCTTTCTTTTTTCCCTATGCCATTATCATCTATTTTTAGATTTTGGATTTCTTGACATAGCTCATCTGTTTTTCTGTAAGGAATTATTATCTTACCGTCTGAAAAATCGTCTTTTATGCTATGATAGTTTTTATAACTATCTATGCCGTCTCTAATATCGGAAGTAAGTAATTCAACATTTCCTTGTTCAAACTCAACACGATAATAGTCAATCATTGAACTTTCATCGTCTGTTCCGCCTGCTCTTGTCGCTTTTAAGGGATATATGCATCTTACAGAGTTCGGCTGTTCTATTTCTCGATTGTAAAAGTTCAAGCAACTTAAAGTCGGCAATCCATCGTTCATAGGCTTCATAAGTTCGTCAACAACGTCTTTACCTACGGCTCTTGCGTCGACAACAAGATAAGTTGGGTTTCCGCCTTCTATGCAGAATTTCCACCATAATTCTTTCAACTTTTTTGCTTGAAGATATGCCGTCATAGGGGGCGGCGCACTGTCAACCCAAATCGCTTGTTTTCGGTATTTATCGCGTTTAGTTATCGTGTCAAACCTTGTAAGTTTAAGCACTGTATCGGCGCATTTTGCGTTTCTCGTTGCATTTTCATACGCCACGTCGTGACTTACAATATAAATTGCATCTAAATCTCCGCAATGCTTGTTTTCCATTATTTTCAGTTTACGAGATTTGGATAACACTTCGTCCGTAAGCATAGGACTATCGCCTGTTCCCGTGTATCGGGCGCAACACTCTCTTAACCAGTTTTCGGCAGACAAGGACTTTTTTAAGTCCTTAAAGTAATTTATATCCCTAATATTTGATAACAATGCTGCTTCCCAAGATATATCGCAAACATATCCCTCATACGGATTACTATCAAACAACATATCTTTTAGGCAGTTGTTCCTTAATTCTGTATAAGCCCTATTCGTTTTACTGCACGCGTTTCCTATGTGACAATGCTTTTGATTTATGCAAATATTGTCTATCTTTTTGTTTACCATACGATTATCTCTAACAGTAGGATAAACGTCTTTTATAAACTCTTCTATCGGAAACGGTTCTCCCGATTCTTGCCCGCATTCTTCACCGCAAACTTGCCCTGTTGTATCACCTCTCGGTGAATACATTGTAAATTCACTCCCAAACGGCGTTGTTATTCTAAACATATCCGCTCTATCGTTGCGCAATTCCCACGAGTTCGCGATAACAGAATATGACTTCTCTATCTCGTGAAATGCCTGCGTTGCCAGCGTTGCCGCTTGTTTTTGATTCGGTGCAACATAACGTATCTTGATACCCGGAAACAAAATTCCTTCTATCATTTTTTCAAGAAGCAGACAAAATGTTTTTGTTAATCCGCGTACACCCGTTATGTATGTATTTCTATAACGAGCAAAGATTCGCATTATAAAACGCTGCGGCAACTCTAATTGATACCTTGCATTTTCATCTCGTACTATATCCGCAAAAAGGTCAGGATACCAACGAAAAACGCTAACCATCAGAGCAACACTTTCTTTATTTACACTGTCATAATCAAAGGCTTTTTCGGTTTCTTTGTTTATCCATTTGTGCAATCGTTTTGAAAATGTTTTTCCCTGACTTGCATAACCCGTTGGCATAATATCCCCCTTTTTATTATTTTATATATCAAAACTTTTACATTTACCGCTTGGTCGGTCTAACCTTAACACTTCCTACGAATTTTGATTTTTCCAAATAATCCTTGTTCTCTTCTTTCTCAAACTCATTGTTTGTATCTTCAAACACCAAATCGGGAGATAACTCTGTTGACATTAAAGCGTTTGCATTAGCCATCATATTGTTTTTTATCCCGAATATCATTTGGTCTACCATATCCAAAGGATAATTATATTTTGTGGATTTAGTCAAATTCAGTAGTTTTTTTCTTGTTGTGTCAAAATCAAAGAATTTCCCTTCTTCAACCAACCCCGCGTCTTCTAAAGCTTTAATCTGTGCGTCTATCTTAAAGTTTTCAATAGGTTTCTCGTCTTTTTTTCTTAACTGTTCCGCTGCTTGTATACTATCAATCGATTTTTGGATTTTATCAAAAGATGTAACGTCGCCTATGGATATTAAATACTCTTGTACAAGCTCTAATCGACATAGTTTTTTTAATGTGTCCGACAGCACTTCGTCTATATTTATTCCTTTATATCGAGAAATTTTTGCTTCAAATCGTCGGTCTAATTCGTTATAAAGGTCTGTCGTTAAATCTAAATTTTGCCAAAGCGGTCTTGTTCCCCATTGTTCTCTTTGCTCTTCAGTTCCTTCCTGCTCGGTAATGAGTTCCTGTTGCGCTTCTACATAAGCTGAAAAGTCGGTATAACTCATTTTTGAGCCGAATATTTCCCTTATATCACAAACGCCGTTGGTAAAGCCACGTAACTTACCATTTTTTTCGAGTTTTCCTTTTTCTTTAAGAAGATTACAATAAACTTCCCATTTATTGCCTTCCTTTTCGGCAAACTTATACGGCAGAATCATAGGCTCAAGCGGTAAATTAACCATACCACACATTAAAAATAAAGCTATACTCGTTCCGTTCGCTTCTTCTATCTGCTTAAACCTTTTGGTTTCACAATCCCAACAGGTATAAGCATTTTCACGGCTATTCTCTTCTGTAAGCGGCGTTCCGCATATACTGCAACAATATTCAGTTTTTAACGCGTTGCCATTCGCCATTCCTTACCTTCACTAACAAATTTTATACGGAAAAAGAAAAAGCCGAGTAAACATCTCTGTCTACTCGGCATAAAACCATAGCGTTATGATTTTGAGATTAAACCACCTACAAAGCCAAAGTAGAGCGGCGCAGATAATACATTCTCAAAATCTATTTTTGTGTTAAAATACAATATATTTAATTTTCAATTTGATTTTACCACTATATTTTGTATTTGTCAATAGTTTTGTGTAATATTTTATCAAAATCAACCCTTTGGGGTTGATTTTACCTTGCAAACATACATAACTGCCCCTTTGCATCTATTTTATTCAATCTGTCATTTGCTACCTTGCACCATTTTTCGGATATTTCAAACCCTATATACTGCCTGCCAAGTTCTTGACAAGCAGCGGCAGTAGTTTCACTTCCCATAAAGCAGTCTAAAACAATATCATTTGGTTGTGTTGTATGTAATAAATGTCTTTTTACAAGTTCTAATGGCTTTATTGTTGGATGATTGAATAATAATTTATCTTTTACATTTAGGGCAGAAGTATACCATTTACTTTTGTGTTCTATCCCATCGTTTAGTTTTGTACCACGATTGAAATATAAACAATATTCAATATCTGGCAACCAAGTACCATTACACATAGGCACCGGATTAGTTTTGTTCCACGTTAGTATCTGATAAGTACAATCGGTATTTTTCATAAACCAGTCCAAAACAGGATAAATTTGCAACTTACTACACCAAATGAAGCAATTTATTTTTCTCATTACTCTAACAAAATCATAAAATATGGTATAATCAATTCCGTCAACAAGGTCTGTTTCTTTCTTTAATTCATCTTTATGAATCTTTGCTATACGCAAAGAAATTTCACTTGAACTACAACCACCTTTATCAAATAAATATGGTATATCTGTATAAATACAGTCTATACTTTTATCGGGTATTTCCTTTATCAGTTTATAACAATCTCCGCAAGTTATTTTGTTTACATAATTATTTAGCATACCTTTCCCTTAAAACGGCAAACCGCCATCGTCTATTTCTTGCATTGTCGGTCTTTTTCTTGTCGTTGTGGTTGTACGCTCTTCACTTTCAGAATTTTCTTGTCTGCTACCTAAAAACTCGATATTGTTTACGTTAATATTCCAACCCGTTTGCCTATTACCGTTTTTATCCTCATAAGACCTTGCCTGCATTTCGCCTTCTACAAGTACCTTACTGCCCTTTTTACAATATTTTGCAATTACTTCTGCTCTTTGTTTCCACGCTGTGCAATTAAAAAAGTCTGTTTGCTTATTTCCGTCCGAATCAGGCATAGCACGATTTACTGCGACTGAAAAATTGCAATAACTTGTACCGCTTGCCGTTTCCGTTAAATCAATATCTCTTGTTATGTTGCCTACGATTATAATTTTATTCATTTTCTGACACCTTCTTTATTTTTTTTAATTTGCTCATTTCTTCCTTGAAATGCTTACAGTCGCCTTTACACCTTTTCTCTGTACACTTAAAACATATTTCTGTTTCAGGTGTTGTTTCGTAAATTATTGCATTTACAAACGCGCTTATAGGTTGCTTTTTCACTATAGATTGTTCTCTCATAATACACCTCTAATCTTTCGCCTATATATCGCCCTTTCGCTACAATTGTAAATTTTGGCAAGTTCTGATTTTTTATAACAGTCATACATATTCTCTTCTATGAACATTTTGTCTTCTTTAAAAAAAACATCGTCTTTTGGTTCAAGCGGTATAGTATATAAACGAAACCGTTTACTCTTATGTCGTAAGTACCACGCTTGGTTTTGTGTAATCTGCATTTCATTTAAGCTAAAACCGCAATCAACAAAATTATCGTTACAGTCATACAAAGCATAAAGTTTTTTCATTTGACACACCTTTTAACCGCCTACGTTTTCGGGAATTGCTATGTACCACACGATTTTCCAATAATACGGATTCCCTGTAGTATTTTCGACTTGTTCGATAACGTAGCATACGTTTTCGGCTATACTGAAGTAATCCATTTTATATTCGTTCTTGGCTACGTTAAATACGAGACCTATTTCCTGCTGACCTTGATAATTGTTTTCGTATGTAGACTGCACCGAAAAATAACCTTCCGCGCTGTAAAGAAGCTGCCCCGTATATAGATTCACAAACGTAATCTTTCGGTAAACATTGAATTTATTCGCTTCCTTCTGGATATTGTTTTTCATCGTATCTGCTTGATTGCAACCAAAAGTAAAAATCATCATTACAGCAATCGTTAAAGCCAACATAATTTTAATAATCTTTTTCATAATCTTCTCCTTGTTTTTATTTTGTTTCTATTTATTCAACAAACATCCACGACTGCGGCGGGCGGGTGATAAATCTCCATGTATATCCAAAACATTGTTTACCTTTCCCGTGACATAATTGAGAAATATATGCGCGATTTATACCCGTTTGTTTCTCTGCTTCTGCTATGCTATCATATTGCGCTACTACTTCCTGTGTCTTATAGCATATTTGTTCAATTCTTTTACATAATTTTTTGTTCGCGATTTTATTTGCTTCGCCTATTTTATGTCTTGTTTCTACGGATAGATGTTTACCATAATTGTAGTGATTCTCCCCCTTATGAGATAAACTCATTTTTTGTTTTGAAGATTCATTAAAAATTCTTCCCTTATTCGCTCTCGAAACTTTTTCTCTCCACTTTTTTGAATGAGGGTTAGAAATCCCCACATGTGATTTAGACAAATTTTCCTTATGTTTTTCGGAAAAAACTCTACCTTTTAACGCTTTACTAATTTTTGCTTTACTTTCTTTCGTTACCATTATCCCTTTATGAGCATTTGACATGTTTTCTCTTGCTTCATTTGAAACAACATGCCCCATTAAAGATTTTGACAATTTCTTTCTTGTTCCTTCGGAATGAGGAGCGGCTCGTCCTTCCCCGCCATTTGTAATATTGTAGCACTTGTTTTTTTCTCTATAAAAGGCAATCCAATATATTTCTTTTTGATTTAACTCTTCTTTTGTTTTACAACTCTCAATTATTTCACATACAAAGTTTTTTCTTCCATATTTTTTTAATGCAATTTCAAGAATTTTGCCTGAACCAATATAGTGTTCGTCCCAGCCATTAGATTTATGCTGACCTATATAAATTCTGCCATTGATTAAATTAGTGGTTTTATATACATATCCATACATTAGATATATCTCCAAGACTGTGGTGGATGATTTACTCCTAATTCTGAAAGCAAAAGTGGCTTGTCGTAAATCTTCAAGTCGGATATATGCCAACCATAAATCGGTTTGCCTTTTGCATAAATATTTATATCTTCACGGCTAATAGCCGTTTCAATTATTGTTTCGTCATCAATGTCAACGCCGTAGGAATACTCGTAAGCGTATTTGTCTACCTTATCGCAAATAAACTCACCGATTATATGTTGTTGTGCATAAACAATCTCACCCTTGCTGTTCTCGTATGCACCCTCATAGTTGCTAAATCGCCATTGACTTTTCGCTTTGGTACAATAAATATAAGCCTTAAACGGCACTTCTTTCGGAGCGGTTTTGCGCACTTCGATTTTCTTTTTTCCGCTTACTATTTTCTCACACCATTCCGGACGAATTGATATTAAAACTGATTTCATTCTTCCACCTCGCTTTTTAGCCATTGTTCCCACGCTACTTTACAATTTCCTTCACACTTTATAGGGTTATTACAAATTCTACAGTCGGCTATATCCGCAATAAATCCCGCCAACTCTTCCGTGTTTAAACTTTTTATTCTTTCTTCGTTAGTCATTGTTTATATCCACCCCAATTCTTTCATTTGCTGATGTATAGCATTATGCAGTGCAATGCTAATATCATAAAAATTATCTATTTGCCAACCCCCATAACGGCTGGAATGCTTTATATTTTGGGGGCGGTCTTTCATCGGTACCCAATCTTTATCTCTTTTCTCAATAAATCTGTATGAACCTACGGAATAGGTTCTTAAATCTAAATCAAAAATTACCCAAATCGCATCATAATCTGTTTCAAATTCGTATAATAAGTTTTCCCCTGAATTGTTTAATTTAAATCCTAACTCATTGAACATTGTTTTCGCTGTTTTCTTAATATCTTTTTCGTTGTCTTTGCGCTTTGCTCTGAATATAATCTTCCTCATTGCTTAATCCTCCAATATCCTTGCGGGTATAATAAGTTGTTCGTTTGTAATGTAGTCGTTTTTTGCGCTGATTATAAACGGTTCTTTATTGTTTTCTTTACTTTCAAAAACGGCAACGTTTCTTCCACCGCTAATCGTGATTACACCGTTTAATGCTCTTAATGCTTCTATAACGTAGCGTGATGTCAAGCCTAATTCCCTGTCGTGCGGACGAGCGGATTCATATATCTTTTCAAGGTCAATAAATTCTTTTTGCGGCGCGGTAAATTCATATCTTAATTTACCGTATTCGGTTATAACTTCGACAAAGGTTTTTTCGTCTACACACTCTACAACAACGGGATTTATTCCCCTTTTGCTTACCTTGACAGTTAAAGGTTTTATGTAACAAGTAAACTCTTCATCTATGGGGCAAGTGTTTCTAATCTCAACTCTGCCCGCTCTGTACCCGTCAAGGGCGTATGCCGTTATCGTGGTGGCTTTTACCTTAATTTGTATGTATTTAAGTTCTGAACGAGGATCGTCGCGAGCAACGCAATGCTTTACGCCGTCTATCAATTTCTTAAATATTATTTCGTTAATTTCTACTCTTTTCATTTCTCATACTCCTTTAATTTTTCTAAAAGCGGTTTATACCATTCATCTACGAAACGTATAAACTTTGATTTTCGTTTATAATCTTTATAAAACTTGATTTTTGTAGCACAATTAGAGCCATACCAACCAAACGCAATACCCTTCTCAATATAAGAATTGTTTTTATCATTAAAATCAATGTAAATAATTAACAATTCATCTAATCGATAACTCGGTTCTATTCCAAAAGTAAACCCTGTTTTTGATAAATGAAAGTCAAATCCGTCATAACCCGAAAAAAACGTAAAGTTTTTTTGACATTCAACCATAAAACTATTCCAAAACTCACTTTTTTCTAATTTGACATTGTTATCCAACTCGCAAGGCTCGGAGTTTCCTAAACCCGTTAAATCAATCATTCTATGTCTCATTCATACTCCTTTAATAGTTCATCGATTATTCTGCATAATTCCGCAAAATCAATATCGAAATCTTTATGTCCGTCAAAGTTGGTTCGATATAAATATTTTGTTACTGTTTCCTTCAACCTCTCCGCAAAAACTTTGACGGCTTGTGCTTCGCGGTCTTTGATAAACTTATCTATCGGCTTTTTATATTCCGCAAGTTGTTCTTCTAATTTATCAATTTTAGCTTTGATTTCGTCACGTTCTGCAAGCGTCTTGTTAATTTCTTTCATTTCTTCGTCACGCTCTTCGGGCGACAAAATTACCGCTCCGTCAGGTACTTTCCGATAGCCTGCATTGTAAATAGCCGTAGCAAAATCCGAAATTATATTTTCGTTATTCCTTTTTTCCAGCACTTTACCGCCGTCTAAAAACACCTGTAATTCCGTTTCAGTAAACTCTCCAAGTCTTTTCAATCCATAACTTACCATAACTTCTGTTATCTCTTTAATCTGCTGTTCTTTGTTCATAATATCTCCTTTTATCCGTTTATCCACCAATCAAAATAATTATCGTATGTCAAACCACCATTCGGCAAGGATTGAGTATTTGCCCCCCTATTTTGCTTCCAACTGTCGTTTGGCATTGTTTTTTCTATTTCATCGGCAAGTTTTTTGTAAAGTGCTTTATATTTCGGATACGCCTTAAACTCTTCTTGCCTATGCTTACCTGCCATAGGACAACCAAGACAGCCTACCCGTGTAAACCCCTTATCGTATAACGGGTTATACTCAATTTTCCGTTCGCGAATATAATTCCAAACTTCGTTTTCCGCCCAATATGCAATAGGGTTTACGATAAAGTATTTGTTTGTGTAGCAAGCACCTGTTTCTTTTACTTCTTCAGAGTTGTCAAAGTGGTATCTCTTGTCGGACTTCGTTCCAAACGCTTCCGTATTTCGTGTTTCTATGCTATCTCTATGTTGCGACCTTTTTACACTTTCAGTTTTCCTTACACCAAAACTATGTGTTGCGAACCTTAATTCGGGTATATTGTTCCGTTCTTTCAATTCTTCACAGCAAAACCTTATCGTTCTCGTCGGCAACATTTTCTTTTCTCTGCACAACTGCCAAAAAGTCTTTTCAGGATAGTAAATGCGACAGTCAATTCCTTGCTCTTTCCACTGTTTGAATTTCTTTCTTATGAAGTAAACTGTTTCGGGCGCGTCAAGCCCTGTGTGATTATGTATAATGATAAACTTTACTCCGCTTCTGATAAAAAGGTCTACAAGCACTTCGCTGTCTTTTCCCCCGCTATAACCTACTACATATCCAAGCGGGTTTCGCATTATGCTTGCTTCTTCAAACTCTTGTATCAACTTTATCGCTTGATTAACTTTATCGTACTTTGTTCCGTCAAACATATTTAGTTGTTTGTTCATTTTTCTACTTCCTTTATCGTTATTCCGTATCGTTCTTGCATTAGTTTTTTCTTTATCTTGTATGTTGCAGTTTTTGTTATTTTGCTTTTGCAATCTTCGACAATGAGTTTTCCGTTCTCCTGATAGGTAAAATCGGCTACATACGCCGTTTCTCGGTGGTCTTTCGACTTATCTATCAAAACAAACCTTTCTTGGCATTTAAGGTTGTTTATACGCCCCGATTTTTCCAACAGTTTCAATTCACAGTATCTATCTCGTTCCCATTTGCTGTCGAATAGTCGTCCGTCATATTCAACCTTTTCGTTTCGGTACTTTCGTTTTTTTTCTTTAGGTGGAGATTGACCGTTTTCCTTCAGATTTTCAAACGATTTTTTCGTATCGCACTTAAAAGCGGGGCAATCTTCGTGTAAATCGCAAGGATTATGTAATTTACCATAAGAGCATTTGAAAGCTTTTATACAATATCTCGGTATCACTCTTCTTTTTCTCCTGCTTCTTCGGTTGTACCTTTCTTTTCAAGTGTTAATCTATAACCCAAAGCACTTAATACCCATTGAGCATTGTTTAGCGTTGGAATTTTTTTATCGTTTACCCACCCACGAATTGTAGAAGCACTAACGCCTGATATTTTGGCAATCTTCTCAACCGAGCGTTCTTCGTTATTAAGGATTTCAGCCATTTCGTCGGCTACTGAATAACTTTCCTTGTTTCCCATTTTCATTTTCTCCTTACCATTCGACTACTTCATCAATTACGTCCGCTTGTTCACGGCTTGTCATTTTAAGATATATCCTTGTTATATCCAAACTGCTATGCCCTAATAAATCGGCTAATAACGATATATCTAAACGGTGTTTCAAAAACTCTTTCGCAAAAAAATGTCTAAATCCGTGTGGGTGAAGTACGCTTTCGTCAAGACCTATTTTTAGTCCAAAGCGCTTTATCGAGTTTTGCAACGACCTTGTAAATGTTAAGGTATCGGTAAAACTTTCTATATCTCTCGTGTTCGACGTATATGCTCCCGTCTGCTTGCCTAATTTATCTCGCCAATACCTCATTACATAACCGCTATTGCCCCCGTCAAGCGTTGAAAGATAGTCAAGTAATTCCGTTTTCGCTCTCTTTGGGAAGTATATCCGTCGTTTCTTTGCTCCTTTACCTAACACGTCAATATAGCCGTTTTTAATATGCTCAACCTTGACTTGTAGCAACTCGCACATTCTTACACCTGTTGTTCCCATAATTCTTATTGCAAGGTACACATTCGGGTTTTTAATCTTCTTTGCTTCTTCTACCATAAAATCATAGTCGGCACGGCTTATCACATTGTCTATGTACTGTTTCGGTTGTAAAGATAATCTCTTAACTTGTATCGTTTGGTAAATAAAAGGGTTATCGTATTTTTCCGATAAGTATTTCGTATAATTGCTTACGGCATTTATTCGATTATTTATGGTTGCAGGAGCAAGTTCGTTGTCCATAAGCGAACGTTTATATTGTTTGAGATTATTCAGCGACAAGTAATTTCCCATACCGACAAAAACTACTTTGATTTCTCTCATCGCACTAAACACGCCGTGCTTTGTCCTTTTCTTGGCTCGTTTGCTTTCGCTTTTATTAAGCCATTGCTCAAACTCATCGGGTTCAAACATAAACTCAATATCTTCGTTATCTGCAAACTCGAATATCTTTGCTTGTCCTTGATTAAATTCTTCCGCTTCTGTCATTTTCTTGCTCTGCCTTAAAACTTATATTTCTTTTCACGCTTTGCCTTGTTGGTTGCTCCCGCTACGGCTTTTTCTTGGTCATAATCGTTCTTTAACTTACGAACTTTTGTGTCGCCTAAAAGCAAATCCATTAACCGCTCTAACGGTATAAGCATTTCAATACGCACTTCCGAAAAATCTATTTGCTTTCCGCTTGTATTGTCTATGGCTTTGTGGTCGTAATATTTGCCAGCAAAAAACACTATATCGTGTGCATTAAGGGTTTCAAGCATTGCAAAGATTTTTTTATTATATTGCTTTCCATAAACCGCACAAGGTATGTTTTGATATGTATATTTTTGCTTTGCTTCGTCGTTATTGCGTTGTACGCTTGTTGTTATAGTAAAAGCACCTTTTGCCGTATCTTTTACCTTTGAAAACACGGCAACGGGTTCGCCTTTTTTCGCAAGCATTGTACCTACACCGAAAACATTAAGTTTCCCCATTGCATCTCTTGCCTGTACAATCACTCTGTATCACTCTCCGTTATAAATCAAAGTCCATATCGTCATATCATATCCGCTGAATAAGGTTATAAGCCTTATAGGTTTCGTTATCTTAAACGGTTTAGCACCATCAAACATTGAGATTTGCATAAGTCTTTACTGTTGGAAGAAGTCCGCTTGTTCTGCCGTTTCGGTTTCTTCCTTTTTCTTCCTTGTTTTCGTTGTTTTTTTCCCTTCAGGTTCGGCAGTAACATTTTCGGCATTACCTTCCGTTTCGTTGCCTTCGATTAAAGGTTGCTCTTCTGTCGTTCCGAAAAAGTCGTTTTGTGCTTCGGTCGGTGTTGCAAAAACTTCCGCTATCGTGTTTTCGTTTTTCTCTTCGTATTCTTCCGCAGTTCTCATTTCGATTGACTTCGGGGCAATTTTTAGTGCCTGACGAAGCACGAGGTTTTTACACATTTCGTTCGTATGAGCCATCCAGGGTTGGGTTGCTTGTGATTCTTCTTTCCAGTCGAGTTTTTCACCCTTTTGCACCTTATCGTATAACTTACGGTCAAACGATTTGCTATACCTTTCCGCCCATTTTAAGCATTTCTCCTTGCTAAAATATACCGAATAAGAAAAACCGTTTGTAAGGGTAAAGTATCCAAGATAGCCTATTATCGGCAGATTTTCTCTTACGTCATCATCTGTTTCAAATTTGAAAGACGGTTTTCCGTTTTCAGGGTTTCTTCCGAGATATTCGCCTTGTCTTATTTCTATTGCTCCCAAATCTTTGAATTGACCTGACCTCATAGCAAGTTGAATACGCCCTGCCGTGCCGATTTGAAACTGACATTGAGATATTTTTACGTATTCGCCGTTTTGATTTTTTATGGTTTTCTTATACGGTACAAGGTAATATTCCCCAAGCGTAGGTGAAGGGCTTAACTCTAACGCTTCCCCTTGTAATGCCGCCGATAAAATCGACGACGGCGAGCAATCTTGTAACGCTGGCGTTGCCGATACCGCTGCAACAACAGCGGCAACAAACCTATTTGCTCTCTTGCTATCTCTTAATGTCGTGTTAATCAGTTTCTTGTAATCATCTGTTTCCAAAGCCTGACTAAAAGTTAATTTCTTCTGTCCGTTTTGTTGAGTTAAACTGTTTTTTACTTCCATTTTTATTTTCTCCTTATGATTTAATCTTTCTCAAAATAATTTAATCCGGTATCGACCCCTAAATATTCACATACCAAACCATTAAAAAACATAACAGCGTCATATATTGAAGAAGTTTCCTTAAAAAATGAAGTTGCTTGCCCAAACCCCTCAATCTCTATCATTGAAAAAGTATGTGAATATTTCCCTTTTGTTCTGTTAAAAACACGCCAGTCAAGTTTCCAAGTTTCCATTTGTTGATTTTGAAATTTAAATAAAATGTGAAAAACTTGATTATATTTTTCATCAAACTTAACTTTTTCGTCGTATTCCAACTTTAAGTTGAAATTTACATCATAGTCGGTGATTATTTGATAACCTACTCGACAACCACATTCACGTGCCGCTATTGATATTTTTTCCATTGCGTTGGCGCAAGTTTCGTTAAAACTATCAGCCACAATCATTCTCAACATATATCAGTCTACCTTTCCATATTTAATGCCGTTCTCTCGTAAGTATCTACCAAGGTCGGCAAGTTGTTGTTTCGTCGTCCATACTCTAAAATCCGTTGCAAAGACTTCTTCGGTTTCGCCTACAATCGTTTCTTTTGGGGGTACAATCGGTTTTTCTGGTATAGGCTGTGTATTTTCCTTAACTTCTTGTTTTCTCGTTTCTACGGCTTGTTTTTCGGCTTTAAGACGGCTATCGTATGTAATTATGTCCGTCATTGTATGACCTTCGGCATATCTGACAAGCAAAACGCTTTCAAATTCGCTCTGTAAGGCTTTAATTGCCGTCAGTTCGTTTTTAACCGTTGCAATCTTGTCGTCTATCTCTTCGCAAACTGTATTTGCTTTTTTACCTTTGTTTAGCCATTTCGGGTCGAATATCTGCTCCCAAGTCTTATAAGCCGTTATTCCGTTTTCTTCCGCCTTGGTTTCAAAGTAATTGCGGTAATGGTTTTCGAGTTTATCTTTTATCTCTTGCTCTGCTTTCGTAATCTGCTCCCAAAGATTATCTCTCGCCGTATTGAGTACCGCCGTAACTTCTTTAAGTTCTTTCTCGAATATCTCGTAAGGCGCGTTGTATTCCTTTTTAACCTGCTTACGTTTATCTTCGATATTTTTAACAACCTTGTTTATATCGGCACAACGCTTTTTGGCGTTTTCAAAATCTTTGTCTGCCGCAAGAATTAAATTTCTGTCGGCTTCCGTTTGTCGTTTTGCCCATTCACCGAGTTCTTTCACGTTGGAAAGTATCTGCGGAAGATTTTTTACAAAATCGTCTTTTACAACAAAGTCCATTGATTGCGGTACTTGTTGCATTGTGTTAAGTTGTTCTATTGCTTTTTCAATTTCCATTTTTGTTTTCTCCGTTTATAATGTCATTGTTATCGGCGGTCGCTTATCGGTCAAGACATACCGCTTAAAGTCTTGTCCTTTTCGGACTACCCACTTTATGTCGTTCTCTACGTTTGACCGTTCTACCAAATATTCTCTTATCTCGGCATTGTTGTCGGGAAATCTCAATTCGGCGTTTAATATTACAAAGTCAAGTCCTGCCGTAAACATTTGTTGTAAAATCTGACAGTAATAGGTTTCGGGTATTCGATTATCCCATTCTTCAAGCGTTCGTTTGCTTTGGGCTAAAACCGTCTTGCATTCATAACCGCCTTTTGCTCCGTCTATCAATCTTGTAATTATACCGTCAAGCGTAGCCGTCAAATACGGCTCTTCTTCGTTGAAATAAACCCTGTAAGGAAAATATTCAACTCTATACTCTTTCTCGTGTTTTAAGGCAAACAACGCTCTCAAATACTGCTCCGCTTCCGTTCCGTAATGAACTCTTTCATTTTCGGTAATATCTTTTGCTTGCCGCCTGCCTGTTTTTTCTTCCCACAAATCGCTCCTCGATTTGAATCTGCTCATTTCGCAAGCAATCGCTATTTCGGAAGCACCGAGAGTCTTGTATCGGTTTTCAAGCCACGTTTTTCTGTCGGGATAATCAATAAACTTAATCATTCACCATTACCTTCTTTTGGAATATCTTCCAAAGTGTTTATGTAAACCGGTTCGCCTTCGGGAATATAATATTCGACGATATGTTTGGTCTTACCGTATCTGTCTTCAACTTCTTTTCTTCTCGTTTGAATGTTTACACCTCTACGCTTCAACCCCCATATTCTTGCAGGGCTTTGCAATATTCCCAAATGCTTTATTGCCTGCAAGGTGGTAATGCTACCGTTCTCGAAAATATAGTCGAGAATCATTCTCTCTTGCGTTCCGTCTTTGATATAGACCGAATTAACGTTTGTATTCATTAGCTTTTCTCCTTATCTCCATCTTTTTTATCGTCGTAGATTTTCAAATCTATTTTGACCTTTTCGTGATATTTGCAGGTGTCGGGATTATCCAGGCATCTGTCTTCACAAGCTTTTCTTTTGCATTTGGCGCAACAAAGATTTTTGAATTTACAGTAGTTGCTTATTAAGCATCGCATTTCTTCTTTCTCCTTATCGGCTCGTTTAGCTGTTCCCACATTCTTCTTACCCTTTTATCACAATCGGGTTTAAGCTCTATTTCGACTTTTTCGTTTTCCAAGTTTCCGTATGCTTTCAGATTTTTGTTTTCCATAAGCAAGAATCTATCCTTTTTCATTTTCAATCCCAACCTTCGCAACCGCAGTAGTATAAGTCGCAATCCTTTTTAGGTCGATACTCAAAAAACGGCAATTGTTCGTTACTTTCAACCGTTTCCCCGCAAAAACAGCACTTTGCTTGTCTACCCGTTAAATCGGGCTTCGTTTCCGCAAGCTCGGCGCAATTACATATCACGCAATAAGGCTTACCTTCTATCGTCGTTCCGCTTGCAGAGTGTCCGCATTTCATAATCGGTCTGTTTTTCATTTCGTATCTCCCAACAGCTTGTCCAGCTCTTTCTTTTGTTTTTTTCGCTCCCTGAATAACGGAAAGTTTTTTAGAAAACGATTTTTTTCTATTTCCAACTTGTTTGAATTAACAACGTTGCAAAACCCGTCATAATCCACGTAAAACTCTTTAACCTCGTCAGACAGCTTGTTGTATTCAGCCTTTTTTTTCTTGAAGTATGCATTTATGTCACAACCTGGAAAATATTCAGAAGTTATGTATACCATTTCGGCGCGAACCTTGTTTATCTTTGCCCATTCTTCTTCAGGCGTTGAAAGCGATAAGGCTCTGTTTCTCTCAATTATTTCGACGAAGTGAGCCGAAGTCGGACAAGTTTCGCTTTCTTTAAGCAAAATCTTCAAGGCAACGTCAATCTCTTGGTCTGTATAACCGTCCAACGCTTCCATAAGGTTTTTTACCTTTACAACGAACAACTTTTCAGGCATATCCTTAAAAGCGTAAAAATATTCGGCTTGTAAGCTTGTCATTATCTCAACTGCTTTCTTGCGGTCCATTATCAGATTCCCCTTTCTCTTGTTTTTCTCTTTCTTCTTCCTCTTCGGCTTCCTTTAACATTCTCTGTAAGATATCGAACTCTCGGCTGCCTTTCGGTTTTCGGTTGTAGTCTTTGTAATATCCCGATATGATTCTTGGATATATGTCGCAGATTTTCTTAAAAGAAGTTACATTTGCTTTCAGCCATTCGCTTTCTTCAAATCTTTCCGTTAAAGCCTTAAAGTCCATTTGCGCCAACCTTGGTCCGTAGTTGTCAATTCCTATTCCGAATTTCCTACAAAAAGTATCTAAATCTTTATCAAGGCTATCTAACGTCGTTGTCGTCGATTTTGCGTTGTCGCGCGTAATTTTTAAATAGTCGACTCTTTCTTTATTATTTAAATTATCTCTATTATAATTCTCTACTATATTTCTCTGCTCGCAGATTTTGCTACTCTGCCTCGCAGATTTTGCTACTCTGCCTCGCAAATTTTGCGAGTCTGCTTCGCAATTTTGAAGCATTAAAACAAGGTTACTACTCAAAACTCTTTGCCTTCCGTTAAAGGCTTTTACGCAAATATATCCACAGTCTTTTAACCTTGTAATCGAATCCGAAACTTTGCGTTCACTGCACTGACAGAACTCCGCAATATATTCGTTACTTGCATAACAACCTTCCCCGTCGCAATCAAGACTGTTTATTTCCGCATAAATCATTTTGTCAAGGGCATTAAGACGAGTGTCAAGCCATATCTCTCTCGGTATCCATATTCCCTTAAAATCTCTTTGAAAATCATTCATAATTACTTTTTCTCCTTTATTGTTCTGCCGTCCGTCATTAAGTAAACCTTATTGTTATGTTGTAATATAAAGAGGTTTTGCTCTAAAATCTGAAAATCGGAATAAGTTGCTCCAACACTTCGTCTTGTTGCCTTGGGGTTATTAACCACTCCGTTATTATCTGCTACTACTGCATAATGAAAATACAAGCATTGAGCCGAAAACGGCATATCTAAAAATTTATCGCTTTCTGTTATTCTGTTGTCTAATTTCATAATTTTACCTTTTACACTTTTTCGGCACGCAACCGTTCAATTATTTCGTTAAGTTCTTTTTCCTGCGCTTCCGATAAATATCGGATTGCGTGAAGTCCGATAAATATATTTTCAGGAACTGTCGTTATTTCATTTCGTGAGCAATAATTAAACAACAACTCGTCAGACAGCCAATTTATACATTCCCCCATCATTCTTGCCTTTCCTAAACTGTCAGTCAATTCGTTTAGTTGCTCAAAGTCTGCAATGTAAATGTCTTTTTTTCTCATTCTTAATCTCCTTGTTGATTTGACAAACACAACCGATTTGTAGTATTATAATTATTAAATCTTATTTTTTTAACTTAACACTACCATTTGGTCTTGCTATGATTATATATTAACACTACCATTTGGTCTTGTCAAGTATTTTGGAGACTATATGGCAAATAAAATTGCAGAATATCGAAAAAAACTCAATTTAACCCAACCTCAACTTGCGGAAAAGGCTAAATTAACCAGTTACACTTTAATTCAACGTTACGAAAAGGAAACAAGAGTACCCAGCGTTTATATTGCTATTCGTATTGCAAAAGCCTTAAATGCCACCGTAGAAGAATTATTTGAATTAGAAGACTAAACGAAAATCTTAAAAAGGAGGTATGTTTATGCTTTGCCCATTTATGTCTGACAGAGATAATCCTGTTTTATGTAAAACTAACTGCCAACTATATCTAGACGGCGATTGTGCTATCATAAAAATTGCTGAATATCTTTTATCAGACAAATAACTTCCCCCTCGAAATGCCGTAAAGTTTTATTGCGGCATTTCATTTAATTCGGTAATAAGTTCTTTTATGGCAAAATCATAAAGAGTGACAGACAATTCTCTTGCTTTTTTTCTTTGTTCTTCCGATTTTGTTTTGTCTGTTGCATAACAACTTAAATCTTGCGCACATTTTATTAACGCTAAAATCATTATTTTGCTCCTTTATTCATTGTAAAGTTTTTCTACGGTTGTTTCTAATGCTTTGGCTATTTTAAGTGCCATTTTTACGCCCGGTTCTCTATTTTGTCTTTCATATCTTTGATAAGCACTTTCGGCTATCCCGATTCTTTCTGCCACGGCTTTTTGAGTAAGTTTTAACTGTTCGCGTCGATTTTTTAACTTTTCCATATTTGCCCTCATTTCAAAATACCTTTTCTTTTAAAAATCTCGCGGTGATAAGCGCGAATGTCTTGCTCTCTGCCCGCCGTCAACGGATTGTATTTTTGATTTTCTGTTTCACCGAGTTCTCTGTCGTGCGTTAATTGATTGTATCTGTCTTTCGGCTGCACGCCAAAATAGGCAAAATAATCTTCCGTATGTATCTTGCCTTTTACGCCAAGCTTATCTCCGACAACTCGCTTGATTTGCACTATCATCTGACTTGCTTGCGACTGACTTTTGAAACCCAAAAGCTCCTGTATCTCTTGTGTCGTTATGTAGTCCTTACTGAATATTTCTTCTCTGCGTTTGTAGTCCATAATACATTCTCCTATTTTCGTTTTTTTTGATATTTATTTATTATCGTCGGCAAGATAATCCAACGATACGTTTAATGCCTTTGCAAGCCTTATTGCCGTGTCAAAATTCGGAATCTTAAAACCACGTTCGTAGCACGAAATAATGTATTGTGTAACACCGATTTTGTCCGCAAGTTCCGCTTGCGTAAGATTGTTTTTCAATCTGTGCGTTAAAACTTTTTCGCCAAATTTCATAACTTTTCACGCTCCTTTTTATAAAATTTTCGTCATAGATGTTTATATAAGTACCTATTTTTGTAATTTCTCGGTTTTGCCGTTGACATAAAAATCAAATTTTGCTATAATTTAATCACCAAAAAAACTAAACAAAATTTTACTCACGCCAACGGCGTACCGACCACCTTTAATACGGCTGACATTGCCCCGTAACTAACGGGCAAAAAGGAGTTGTTCTATATGAAACAATTTTTGTTTTTGCCTGCACATTTGGGTGTTTCGTCAAGGTAAAAACTTATCTATAGTGAACTTGACGTTGCTTCCTTGCAAGAGCGAAGGGCATTACCTTTTCAGGTAAAACGGACGGAATCAAAACCGTCGAAGTCTTGCAGTCTACACTCTACGACCCCAATAAGTAGGAAGAGGGAGCTTTTGGTTTACCCAAACCTTCTGTGTAGAAAATGTACAAATTTGGCGTTAAGCGGATTGTTTTGGGGAACGTTCTGCTTAATGGTTACTGCCCTAAAGTTACAGTACAATGTGAGCCATATTCAGTTGTGGAAACGATAATCTTTTAGCTTTACCGTTCATATTTGCCCCGTATATCGGGCGAGAAGGAGGTGATTGCCAATGAAGGCAATACTGAATTTAGCCTGTGTATCTGGGTGTCGCAATCGAGGTGAAAACGTTATTGTTTAGTAAACTCGATACGGCTTCTTGCAGGAGCGTACGGCAAATACCTTTTTGGTAAACGGAATCATAACCGTTAAAGTCCTGCAATCCGAACATCTTGCGCCCTAATAAGCAGAAGAGGGAGTGCGTATTTTACCCATTACTTCGTTCGGAAGATACCAACAAATATGGCGTTCTGTCGGTTGTTTTAGGGAATGACCGAGCAGAATTGTTATTCAGCCCCTACCTACGGAGCAGATATGAGCGGTAAAGCAACGGATAAAATACCCTATTGATTACCGTCTTAAAATTCGGAAATCCCGAAATTTTAACAAATTACGACAAAGGAGTTGCAAACAATGTATGACTACAAAGAAAACCAAGAATTAGCATTTCTTTTAACCGTTAATGAAGTTACGGAAATTGCATTTGATTATTCCGACGAATACTTTAAGCAAGGCTATAAAATAATCGGTGTTAATCAATACAAAGATTGCGACGGATTAAATGCTATTTCGCTTATAATGGGTAGACACAATCCAAATAAACCCTATTAAAGGTTATCTTCGTATTCGTAATGCTTTACACAGTTGGCGGGAAGTTCAATTTTGCGCACAAAATCTGAATTACCTTGATAAGTACGTTCGATTACAACTTTATCAAATCTATCAACTATTACCCTATCCGTACAATCGGCTTCCAAAGGAACTAACCCTTTAAGAGCCAAAAGGATTGAAAGACTTGGTCTTTGCTTGTGATTGACCGCCATTTTGTTGCCCCCTTTGTCATATCTTGGTTTTATTATATAGAAATTTTTCCTAAATGTCAACAATATTTAGAAGATTTTTCTAAATAAATTTAAAAAAATAATCCACCCTATGGTGGAAGAAAGGAAATGCTAAATGATTAAAGAAATTTATGATGTCCTTATTGAAATAAAAAATAGAACCGATAATTATGAGAATGATTTTCTACCCCAAAAACAAAGGTTAAAAGAGTTGGGGTATATTAAACTTAAACAAGTAATAAGAAACGGTATATATCACGATACTTGGATATTAACCGATAAAGCAAAAGCAGAAATTGAACTTTACGAAAGAGAAAACCGCAAAGAATGTCGAGAGGAAACCGCTATAAAAATTGCCGAAAGAGCAAACAAAATTAGTCTTTGGGCATTTATATTCTCTATTATCGCAATTATTGTTTCCGTGCTAATTCGTTATTTTTGAAATAATGGCAATAATTAAAACTACAACTTGAGCGATTGCGGAAAAAATCAATGCAGCAGTAGATAATTTCAAAGAGGCTTTTTGATACTCTAAAACTAAATCTTCAAACTCCTCTTCCTCTACCGACGAAAGAATAACACCTTTCTTTTTAATAGCATAAAGTTCTTTGAACCGTTTACGTTCTTGTTTTGTCATACAAATACCTCATAAAAACCTATTACTTATAATAGCCAAACATTCTTTTATTGTTGATTTCTATAATTGAAATCGGTAGGAATAAATTACAGCAAAAACGATAGTCAAAAATGGAGAAATCGAGAGAATTGTAAAGACGATTTTTGATAAGCAATCAGGTAAACTTTTATCCCATATAAAGCAAATCAATATAGTAAAAAGTGATACAACTAATAGCGAAGCAGAAAGAATAAGAAAACACAACAACCATTCACACATAACACACCTCATAAAAACTCATTACTTATATTATATAGAAATTTTTCCTAAATGTCAAGTGGAGAAAATAAAATGATAGATACAACACAAAGACTTTTATTATTTTTACAGCAAACAGGAGTTTCCGCCCATAAGATTGAACAAGAATGCGGTTTAGCCAATGCAAGTATTCAGGCTTGGAAAAGCGGAAAAGCGAATCCTTCCCAAAAATCATTGCAGAAAATTGCTAATTATTTTAAGGTTTCTATCGATTTCCTTCTTTTTGGTAACGACCTTTCTTCTTACGCTGAAAAAAAAGAAACAGCAAAATCCTTAATATCGGATTTAACTCCCGAAGAAGTAAAGAAGTTGCTCGAATATAAAGACTTTTTGATAAGTCAACGGAATAAAAAGTAAAGTAAGGCTGATACAGGGAAATATTTTTATACTTCCCCACACTGCCCTAATTTGTGTTACGTCCGACTATTTATCAAATTTTCAGCAAAAGCGATTAAGAAATCGAGTTCTTCTTCTGTGAAATAATCGTTGTCGATTTGGTTGATAAATTCTTGGGTTGCATTTGTTTGACTTTTCATAAGTACACCTCAATAAGTTTTGGCTTTTGCCTGATTCTATGGTAAACCCTTAAAACTTAAACAGTCAAGCACATATTTAATACACTATGGTATCAATATTGATACTCGATAAAAGTATCATTTTTGATATAAATAAATTTTTTATATACAAGGGGAAAATAATGTTATACAAAAAATTGCAGGACTTAAAAGACAGTTCGGGAATGACTATCCAAGAAATTTCCGACAAAAGCAAAGTGCCGTTACCTACCGTTAAACGGATTTTTTCAGGTCAAACACCTGACCCGGGATATTCAAGCGTTATCGCTATCATAAAAGCTCTTAATGGCTCTATCGACGATATTCAAGAAGTGATGCAAGAAAATTCACGTTCTGCTACGGTAACTCAAAAAATGTGTTCTGTCTATGAGCAAAATATTCACGAGAAAAATCAGTTGATTAAATGCTTGTTGATAATCTCAATCTCTATGACAGCAATTTTTATATTTTTGCTTGTATGCGATTTGCTCAATCCAAGTATCGGATTTTTTAGGAGAAAAATGCAAGATGAAAATAATTATATTATATTCTGCCAAAACGACCTGCCAGAGTATGAAGTTGAATTGAAAGAAACTTCCTGTTAGAGTTTAAAAAATAATCCACCCTTTGGTGGAAGAAAGGAAATCAGTGTTTAGATATGGAATGGTACGAAATAGTCGGTGTAATTTCAAATATTATTAACTTGGGAAGCAAAGAAAATAAAAAATCTGATAACCAAACGAATGAATAAGCAATACTACATACTGTCAACTAAATATTCTCTGCAAGAACGTCAGACAAAGAAAAACGGTAAGCTCTATGACGTCATTTTCCGTATTATGGACGAAAACGGAAATGTTACTAAAAAAGCTTTATGCGGATATAAAAGCAAAACTCTCGCTAAACAGGCTTATACCGAGTTTGTTACCGCCAACTGCGAGATTGCAAAGAATAACCCTAATAAAAATCAAAAAACCAAACAGGCTAATTATACAATTCGTGAACTATCCCTTAAATACTTTGCTTCACTACAAAATCAAGTGAAAGAATCGTCCATCTATGACAAACAAAAAACTTTTAGACTCTTTATCCTTGAGCAGTTTGGTAATAAACCATTAAGTTACTTAACAAAGGAACGTCTATTAGAATGGCAAGATAATTTATGGGCAACACGAAATCCTAAAACAAATGATTTTTACTCCTATAAATATCTCTCTAACACAAGAATACATTTTTCAGCTTTTTTATCTTGGTGTACAGAAAGATACGGAATTAAAAATTATTTGCTCGAAATTAAAAAACCAAAACGCAGAGTTCCTAAAACCGAAATGCAGTTCTGGACAAAAGAAGAATTTGATAAATTTATTGCAGTAGTAGACAAGCCAATGTATCATTGTATGTTCACTATGATGTTCTACACCGGACGCAGAAAGGGCGAAATTTTAGCCTTATCCCCTGACGATATAAAAAACGACAAAATAATTTTTAACAAAACATACAATAGAAAAGTTATCAGCGCACCTTATCTTATTACTTCAACAAAAAATGAAAAAAGCGGAGCAACGCCAATTTGCCCCACTTTACAGAAAGAATTAAAAAATTATAAACGATTAGACGAAGGTCAATTCTTTTTCGGCGGGAAAAATCCTATTCACGAAAACTCGGTACGAAATAATTTTATAAAATATTGCCAATTAGCAGGCGTTAAACAAATCCGTATTCACGATTTAAGACATTCTTTTGTTTCTCGTTTACTTCATTTAGGTGCAAACTTTATGGTCGTTGCCGAACTTATCGGTGACACTGTAGAACAAGTAATTAAGACCTACGGACATCTTTATGATGACGATAAAATGGCTATAATTAGTCGCCTTTAAGCGCGAATATTTAGAGCGAAATTTCCAACAATTGTCCAATAAAACCAAAAACCACAATATATTGTGGTTTTTGGTTAAAGTAAACCACAAGATATTGTATTATTAGCAGTCCACCCCTTCCCACCAGTGTTCAAAAATCGCTGTTTTTTAGGTGTTTTACTTAAAAAACGGCGATTTTTGCTATACAGTAACGCCCTGAATTGTCCTATATTTTGTAAAATGTCCAATAAAAATGTCCAATAATTTTAGAGCCAAATTTATTATATTTTACCTCTTCTTTAAAGTCAAATAAAAACGACCTTCCTTAAAGAAAGTCGTTTTTATGAAATGATAAGAAAATAGGAAAAAAATATGTGTAAGCTATGTTATTCGCCGTCTCTGCGCGAAACGTCATTTCTGAATTGTTCGGCGACCGCGCCGAGTTCAAGCAATTTATTTTCAAGCATTAAAATATCTATAGTCTTCGGAAGCCTTCTCATATCCGTCCGACCCGCAAGCCAATCTATTGAAACCTCAAAAAAATCGGCAAGCTTTACAAGCGAATCCATTTTAGGTATCTGACTCCCGTCTTCATACCCCAAAATCGCCGTATGGCTTAATCCCGTGCTTTTTGCCACGTCTATACATTTAAGGTCTTTGTCAAGTCTTAAACGTTTTACTCTGCTTGAAAAACAAGTTGTTTCCGTTAAATTATTGTTTGTCATCTTTATAATCTTCCATATTGAAATATATCGTCGGTTTTAAGCGATACGAGAATGTTTATACGTGTTATTCCTTTTCTTAAATACCTTTTGAGCAGAAATTTTCCGATTCTTCCGCAAACAGCTTGAACCGTATCGCAATCGGCACATACTGCAACTTTACATACACGACTTCCTATATACCCTATATGATATATCCTTTTCCGCTTATCTTTACTCTCGCAACAATGGCGATTTATTTTCTTCGCGTATTTGCGTAAATAACGCTTCTCTTTTCTTGTAAGACCTTCCATACCCATTCTCTTTATTTGGTTGCAGAGGTCGGAGTCGAACCGACTTTTTCACGGTTATGAGCCGTGCGAGATACCGTTTCTCCACTCTGCGATAAAAGCGGTCTTTTGCTCCTTCGGAGATACCGCCAAGAACCAGGAACAATCTCTTTTCGGGTTTGAGTTTTAAAATAGATTGTCAAGAAAAAGAAACCTGGCTGCCGTTGATAGATTTGAACTACCGTAATGTCGGAATCAAAGTCCGATGCCTTACCGCTTGGCTAAACGGCAATTAAACGTTTATATGGATTATCCCCTGACATATAAACGTTGAATATTTATCCTTACTCGGCAGACTTCTCTTTTGCCTTCGACTGTTTAGCTTTTTCCTCTGCTTTCGCCTTCTCGCCTTCTTCTTGCTGCTTCTTTTCTGCTTCGACCGTATCGTTAAACATTTTGTTTATGGTCGCTTTCAGCTCGTTAGTTTCCCTTTCTGCCGCTTCAAGTCCGCGATAGGCGAGAACCAAAAGGTCTTTGATAGATAATTCCTTCATATAAATATTCTCCTTATATTATTCGGCGAACGTTTACCCGACCCGTTCGCCTTAAAACACCTGACGAAAATATCAGACGGGTAATATTTTCATCACCGTCGCCGTTCAGACGCGGAATAGTTTTTCCACAGCGAGAGATAAACGGGAAAAACATCGGTTTTGGAGCAGAAAGTCGGAGTCGAACCGACAACCTGCTGATTACAAATCAGCTGCTCTACCTCATTGAGCCACTTCTGCATTGTTTCGATTTCTTTTTTTAATCTGCTCGTTGAAACCGTCAACGCCAAACACTCGAGCTTTGGCGACAGATAAAGGTCTTGCACCTTTCCCCTCGATAAAATCTTCTCTTCTCCTAAAAACTTTATCACCGTTCTTCTTAAACTAATCTGCCTTACAGGCAAAACAATCACACCGGTTGCTTTGCCCGCAATGTCTTTAGCCGACTAACTGATTGAGTTCCGGTCCGCCTCTCAATCTGCGGTAGTGAGAATGTATCGCTGCACTATCTTCATTATATCATCCCTTTTTTAATAAATATACTTTTTCGCCAACCCTTTAGCGTTGATTTTCAGCCAACCTACGCTCGTTTCTTAAAATTAAAAAACCGCCTGACTATTAAGCGGTTCTTGCCCTTTACTATAAAAATGTTTGTTAATTGTAACATTAAATATAAATCGTTACTATATCACTTTATCCCCACGTAAACATCTCCTCCCTCACTTACTCTTTAATGCCCTTTCACCCTCTCTTCAACTCAACTACACCTATTTATCTCCTTCCTTTCTTCAACCCCTTTAATCGCCCTTAATCGACACGAAACATTTTTACCCTTAAAATCTATCATACCTTTAATAAGAGAAAGTTTTACATATTTTTATAAAACGATTGCATTTTTCGTTTTATTTTGTTATACTAAAGATGCGAATCGATATGTATAACAATAATATGTATCACGAGAAAGGCAGGGTGATCAGGGTTCATTCCTGTCTTTTTTCTTTTATTTTCTACTTAAATCAACTATTAAAAATTTTTTTCCATCGTCTTCTTCTACTCTTGCTGGAAAAGGCACGCCTGCCCCAGAAGGTTGAATTTTAGCAATTTTTGCAATTTCGTTTACAAGCAACTTTGGCTGTATCTGATACAATAAAATGTCTCTACCCACCAAAAGAATCAGCCTCGTACCGTTTTAACGCTTCCTTTATATACCCTTAAGACCTTATCCTTTTCCCTTTTATGAACGTTTGTATGTAAAAAGCAGCTATAGCCCTGGCGGGCTTCCTTTCGTGATTTTTCCGTTAAAAAATACCCCCGTAACCCTTTAAGCGTTTATATAATTGTTAGTTATATAAACTTCTAACACAAAAAAACAGCGTTAAACGGCTTTCCCCTTGTTTGTATGCTTGCAAGCCTTAGCGGCTTCGGGCTTGCTTTTCTGTCAGTCTTGCAA
>ERZ1026850.108-NODE-108-length-53031-cov-8.302477_pt1 | contig 53031 bp, 49 predicted proteins | sample MGYA00380155_ERZ1026850 | MGnify/ENA primary metagenome ERZ1026850 (study PRJEB33269, sample SAMEA4719791) | human gut metagenome | biome: human-associated habitat; feature: organic feature; material: feces | place: Cameroon | collected 2013-10 ... | reverse complement strand
CGGTCTCGTGGGCTCGGAGATGTGTATAAGAGACAGGTCAATACCAAATCCATCTTCTTTACTACGTTCTACAAATACACAAATATTACTTCCTTCTATTTTACAAATTGGTTCAAAATCTTCCTGATTATAAGACTCTATTGCTTTCCACGCCTCTTCAGGAGTATTGAACCATTCTGAAGAAGCATTCATTATATGAAACATTGTTACGACTAACAATAAACACACAATAATAATTGCCAATTCATACACAGTTCTTTTTCTTGTCTTTCCTCTTTGTGTTCCTCGAAAATATTTTATAATGCTTGCAACACATATGCAAACGCATATAAATATACATAAGGACAGTAACTTTATCATTAGATCATCACCTTTTCATAGTATTAACACATCTATTGAGAGATGTTCAAGTCAATCGTTGCAGTTCATCATAATTATACTTAATGCTCTCATCATTAGCAATATCAACTTACGGGGTTCGTGTTTGCACAGGCGGAAAATTTTAAGAAATCCGTAAGAAATCAGAAAGAATACCGTAAATCGCGCATGTTATACTGCCTATAACGAAACAAACAGAGGTGTAGGTATGATACTTTCTTTATTTGCGTATTATCTCATTGGTCTGCCAATGTATCTTTTATTTGGCTGGTTTGTGTACCGCCGCTATCACGCACGGCAGCAGTGTTCCAAGGGATTCTTTGTCGGATGGCAGCTATTGGCACTGTTATTAACCATGATGTTTTCTGTGACCGGAGCGGCAGGAATAGATAATATTGCATATCAAGTGCAAAACGGAGGCTCTCTCATTCAATCGTTTGGCACCAATGTCATTCCATTCTACCATGCTGATTTCATGGGGATGCTGTTAAATACGATTCTATTTATTCCGTTTGGTATTTTGCTGCCGATTTTATGGCATCCGTGCAGCAAGAAAATCGCTGTGCAGGCAGGCTTTCTCCTTTCCGCGGCAATTGAATTTTCTCAGCTGTTTAATGGAAGAACGACCGATATCAATGACTTGATGACCAATACACTGGGAACATTGTTGGGATATATCTTATACACACTGCTATTTCATCGCATCACGTGCTTTCAAGCCGAGGATTCCCGCGGCAAGCGCACCATGTCGCTGAGCATCGCTTGGATTTTTATTATTTATATCTGTGTCGGCTCCCCTGTTCTCACAGCATGGGGAATGTAACGCAAAAGCCGAGAGCTTTTTGATGGGCTCTCGGCTTTTGCGTTTATTGTATGTGTTTTTCAAACAGTGTTTTTAATTGCTCGCTGACGCGCTGCAGCTGCTGGGCGCGAACGCCAAACAATCGCACAACGAGATGATGCGGATCTAGCGCCGTCACACCGCCGTCACAATCACTGGCATCTATCAATTCCCAGATTTCATCTTGTGTTTGTGCATCGACACCGAACAACAAAAGATTTGCCATATGCGTATAGCCTTCGTACATGCCAATGGATTCCATCGGCATGCGCTCCGGTTCATAACGGGTATTGTCCCGATAAATCAGTTCACCGGCACGAGATACCATGATTTTAGATGAAAACCGCCGATAAGCGAACCGTTCACCATATGCTGTGCGGCCGCAGGACAAAATATCCTGGAAAAACAGCCGTGACGTCTCATCGGTCAACTGAATGTCAATGGTGCTGTCAAATGCACTGTGCGCAAACGGAATAACCGGCTGCGGCGCATAGTATAGCGTGGCATTGTGCTGGACCTCTAATTGGATGTGCCGCTGCGCACAGCCATCCTCCATCTTGTGGATTTTATCATAGGACTGCGACAGAACTTCCAGTTCTGTTCCCTCACCGATTTGATAAAAAAATTCTTGTCGGTCACCGCGCATAATGCCGGCAGAGGCACAGACCGGAATAATCTGCGCACCGCCGTTCGGCTTCGGAAACGGATGCATCAATTTATATGGTGCGGTAAAGGAAACATCGGATAAAATTGTTTTCCCATCTCGATATTCCGTTTGGACAGCCAAGCGAGAAGTTTTTCCAAATTGATTGCGTTCCATTTATAGTCCTTCCAATAAAACGTTCTTTTTAATCCAAGCAATGACCTGATCGACATTCTCACCACTGCGGATGTTGGTGAACAAAAACGGACGGTCGCCGCGCATCTTTTTGGAATCGCGTTCCATAACGTCCAGACTTGCACCGACATACGGCGCCAAATCAATTTTATTGATGATCAGCAGATCAGAGCGCGTAATGCCCGGGCCGCCTTTGCGCGGAATCTTGTCGCCTTCTGCGACATCAATGACAAAAATCGTTGCATCGACAAGCTCCGGACTGAACGTTGCAGATAAATTGTCACCGCCGCTTTCGATAAACAGCAGTTCGATATCCGGAAATCGCTCCATCATATCATCTACTGCTTCCAAATTCATGGAAGCGTCCTCACGAATTGCGGTATGCGGACAGCCGCCGGTTTCTACACCGATAATGCGTTCAATCGGCAGAACACTGTTTTTTGCCAGAAATTCTGCATCTTCTTTGGTATAAATATCGTTGGTGATGACACCAATGCTGTAATCATTCGCCATCCGGCGGGAGAGTGCTTCAATTAACGCGGTTTTTCCGGAACCAACCGGACCCGCAACGCCAATTTTTACGTAAGACATACGATATGCTTCCTTTCTTGATTAGGACATATACAAACGAGAGTATAGTTTTTCGTGCTGCATGCCGCGCAAATCAAACCCCGGTGCGGACAGGCACAGGTCTTCTTCCGTCCACTGCATGACATCGCCCAAAATTTCTTCAAAGGCATCATAGCAGCTGCTCAATAGATGCTGACCGGCACTCTGACTCAGCGGGATGGTTTTCACGCAGTTCGTCACCATGACAGAGGTTTGCGCATACAGATAATGCGCGAGTATTTCCCGCTCATCTAACTGCAATGCGGCGCAGAACACGCCGTAAATACAGCAATGTGTCATGGATTTGCCGGTTCTGGCGGCGATATATTCCTGAAAAATCGGCAGCATAGGCGGCAGCTGTAGCTTTGCAATGGTCTTTGCAAAGCGGGAACCCATCTTTCGAGAGGCCTCTCTCTGCTCCATCGGCAAACGCGATGCCGCCATGACCGTTTCCAGATGCATGAGTGCATCCAAATCGTGCGCCGCAGCGTATTCATATGCCAGCCGAACAGCCAGCAAGTCTGTATATGCCAAATTCCAGCGCAGCTTATTTTCAATATATTGTGCTGCGGTTGCTTCATCGTGCACGATGTCTTTTTGAATGTATGTTTCCAGTCCCATAGAATGAGAATAACCTCCGATGGGAAACAACGCATCGTTTACCTGAAGCAAATAAAACTGTGTCTTATTCATGCCTGTTCCTTAATGATGATGGTTGTTGATGGACGAGGACAATGCTTTGTCGAAATCAAATTGAATATGCACCTTTTCAACGGAAACGCCGTGAATATGGCTTAATTTCTCCATCATCGGTTCATGATACGGAATATAAAAAGTAAAATCGTCTTCCCCGCGGAACATCGTCGTATGGGTGTTGCCAACTTCATAGCACAGCTTTGCAATCTGCTGCGGGTGATCTTTTCTCACCTCAGCGCGAATGGCATCGCATGCCGGAATATTGACAGTGACAATGGTATTTTCATCGTTATAAATGACATCGCCCTGACGCAGGCCGCGCGTTAAAATAGAATCATCCATCCGGATTCCTACTTCCTGCCCGTCGGCAGCCGTCAGTCTGTGAATTTTTTTGAATGCATCGTGCCACGGAATATCTACGGTCACGATCGTTTTTCCTGTGGTATCGGTATCCTGCAATGTTCCTAAAATATGCTCACACAACATAAACGCAATTCCTCACTCTATATGTTTCATCGTACTGCGGGCGGCAGATGCTTGTTTTGTCAAACGGTCTGTCGCCCGCAGCGTCATCATTCTTTGTTTACCAAATCTGCAGCAGCATCATAACGCCCGGAATCCACGCGGTTACAACGCCTTCAAATACTTGCAGGCACGGCGTAAATTTGCCAAGCTTCTTGCCCATGATGTCTTCTACAAACGCAGTTCCCCACAGAACAGCCCACAGCCACCAAATTGCAGCCCAGCGCCAGTCCGCGGTAATGCCGAGAGCGGCGCTGCCGGTGACGCCTTCAATCACGCCAAAAATAACAGCGTTGACGGCAACGAATGTCGAAAACCATGCAAACGGAATCGGGCTTGCTTTTCCTTTGAGTCCCAGTCCGTTCATTGCAACAAACAGATACGTAAAGCAGAACAGCAGGCCGGTACCAGCCGCATAATAATTGCCCTGCACAAGATTGACAAAGTTGATAAACAGCGACAAACCGCCCGTGAAAATATTCATCACGGAGGCGGACTTGCTGTCAACGTGATACAAATTACACATGCCGTTGTTTATCAGTACGATACCAACGAATAACAGGCAAACGCCTAACATAATTGAATTCCTCCTGCGTGAAAGTAAAATGCCCGATTAGAACAGGCTGTACAGCTGCGTCAGCGGCAGCTTTTCTGCCGGCTTGGACGTGATGGTTTCTCCGTCAACCGTTACTTCATATGTCTCCGGATCTACCGTCAGCTTCGGGGTGCGGTCATTGAATACCATATCGCTCTTGGTAATGGTACGGCATCCGGAAACCGGAACAACCGTTTTTTCCAAGCCATACGCCGTCTTGACATCTGCATCCATAGCTGCCTTGGAGACAAACGTCAGGCAGGACGCCATCTTTGCCTTGCCATGCGCTGCAAACATCGGCTGATACAGTACAGGCTGTGTGGTCGGAATAGATGCATTGGCATCGCCCATCTTAGAAGCGACAATCATGCCGCCCTTGATAATGATATCCGGCTTTGCACCGAAAAACGCCGGATTCCACAAAACGAGATCTGCGAACTTTCCTGTTTCTACAGAGCCGACGTACTGTGCCACGCCGTGTGTCTTTGCCGGATTGATGGTGTATTTGGAAATGTATCTCTTGACACGGAAGTTGTCATTGCCGTGACCTTCATCCTCCGGCAGTGCGCCGCGTTCATCCTTCATCTTGGAAGCTGTCTGCCAAGTGCGGGTGATAACCTCGCCGACACGGCCCATTGCCTGTGAATCCGAACTCATCATGGAGAAAATGCCCATGTCGTGCAGAACATCTTCCGCCGCAATGGTTTCCGGACGAATACGGGAATCCGCAAAGGCAATATCCTCCGGAATATTCTTGTCCAAATGATGGCAAACCATCAGCATGTCCATATGTTCATCCAACGTGTTTACCGTAAACGGCATGGTCGGATTGGTAGAGGACGGCAAAACATTCGGTGCTCCAGCGGCACGAATGATGTCCGGTGCATGGCCGCCGCCTGCGCCCTCTGTATGATATGTGTGGATGGTACGGCCGGCGATCGCATCCAGCGTATCTTCCACGCAGCCGCCTTCGTTCAGCGTATCGGTGTGAATTGCAACCTGTACGTCATATTCATCCGCTACATTCAGGCAATGATTGATGACAGCCGGTGTTGCACCCCAGTCCTCATGAATCTTCAGACCCATGGCGCCGGCTTTCACCTGTTCAATCAGCGGCTGTTCGTCCGAGCAGTTGCCCTTTCCGAGAAAACCAAGATTCATCGGATATTCGTCTGCTGCCTTCAGCATCATTTTCAAATTCCAAGGACCCGGCGTACACGTTGTTGCATTGGTGCCGTCTGCCGGACCGGTGCCGCCGCCAATCATAGTGGTCACGCCGCTGTACAATGCACAATCAATCTGCTGCGGAGAGATAAAATGGATATGGGTGTCCAAACCGCCGGCAGTCACAATCATGCCTTCGCCTGCCAGCGCCTCTGTAGAGGCACCGACGGTCATGCCCGGCGTCACGCCGTCCATGGTATCCGGATTGCCTGCCTTGCCAATACCGGCAATTTTGCCATTTTTAATGCCGATATCCGCCTTCACGATGCCGGTATAATCCACGATTAACGCATTTGTGATGACCAAATCCAGATCGCCGTCTTCGCTGCGGCTCTTTACCGACTGACCCATGCCGTCGCGCAGGGTTTTGCCTCCGCCGAACTTGCACTCATCGCCATACGTGGTGTAATCTTTTTCTACTTCAATAACCAGGCTGGTATCTGCCAGACGAACTTTATCGCCAACAGTTGGACCGTACATGGCAGCGTACTTGCTGCCGGAAATATTCACACTCATTGTCGTCCGTTCCTCCTTATACAAAGCCCTTTAATTTTGCTGTTTCCAGAGAAGCAGCCTTGGTGGCCTCGCTGACCTGTGCACAGGTCAGGTCATTCAAGCCAAATACGCGCTGGCGGCCGCCCATCGCTGTCAGCTGCACTTCCTTTTCCTCGCCCGGCTCAAAACGAACCGCCGTTCCGGACGGGATGTCCAGATGGTAGCCATATGCCGCCGCGCGGTCAAAGGACAGGCATTTATTGACCTCAAAAAAATGATAATGGGAACCAACCTGTACCGGACGGTCTCCCGTATTGGTGACCAGCAGCGTCACGGTTGCTTTTCCTTCGTTCAGCGCAATTTCACGATCCAACGGCATGATTTCGCCAATTTTCATGATATTCTGCCTCCTTACTGAATCGGGTTATGAACGGTTACCAGTTTGGTACCATCCGGAAATGTTGCTTCGACCTGCACTTCGCCAATCATGTCTGCAACGCCATCCATGACATCGTCCTTAGACAAGATTTTGGTGCCAAGCTGCATCAACTCAACAACCGTCTTGCCGTCTCTTGCCAATTCCAGCAGCTCCGAGCTGATATAAGCCAGAGCTTCGACATAGTTCAGTTTTAAGCCGCGCTGCTTGCGTTCTTTGGCAAGATTTCCTGCCATATGCAGCATGAGCTTTTCCTGTTCTTTGGGATTCAGACGCATAATATTGCTCCTCTCTTGTCCTTCTGCTAGGGAAAATACAAAATATTTCCAAAAATAAAAAGACAACAACGCCACACCATCGTGACATCATTGTCTTACAAATTCTGTATCCCCCTAGTGGGGTATTTTCAAGTATTAGTATATGAAAACGCTTTCTACTTGTCAATCGACCGGAAGAAGTAATTGTTTGCTCCTTTATAAGTATATCACTTCATAAATTGGTCAATGGCACGCTCCAAGTCCTGAATCGCTTTCTGATCGCCCTGTTCTACGGCATCCACGATGCAATGCTCGATATGGTCCTTGAGAATGACTTTGCCGGTATTATTCAAGGCCGCGCGAACAGCCGCGAGCTGAATGAGAACTTCCGAACAGTCCCGACCGTCTTCCACCATTTGTCTGACCGACTGTAAATGTCCGATTGCGCGGGAGAGTCGATTGAGCACGGCTTTGGTGTTCGCATGTATGTGTTCATGTGTGCCATGCGCATGCGGAATGCCGGCAGCATGCAGGCGTTCATGTTCTTTTGAATCCATGAGCTGTTCCTCCTCTGTGATTTTTCTTTTTCTGAGTATACCACGACTGACGGATTTGATGCAAGTCATGCAGGCACTATCCGACACTTTTGGTAGGAATTTCTTATTTTCTATCCCCCAAGGGGGCTTGCGTGGCACAAAGCGAGATGATAGAGTAATAAAAAAATGAAAGTTAACGCACGCGTTACTGCAAAAGGAGGAATTTTCATGCATATGGCTGATGCCTTAATCTCTCCGGCTGTTGCCGGCACGATGTATTTGTGCTCGGGCGCCGCAGCAGGATACTCTATCAAAAAGGTGCGAATGGAAACCGACACGAAAAAAATTCCTATGATGGGAATCATGGGAGCGTTTGTATTTGCTGCCCAAATGATAAATTTTACGATTCCGGGAACCGGTTCCAGCGGGCACCTATGCGGCGGCATGATGCTGTCTGCCCTGCTCGGTCCCTGCGCGGGCTTTTTGACAATGATCGGCGTGCTGCTCATCCAGTGTTTGCTGTTTGCCGACGGCGGATTGCTCGCGCTTGGATGTAATGTATGGAACATGGCCTTTTACGGCTGCTTTATCGGCGCTTTGCTCATTTGGCGTCCGATGATGAAACACGGCATGTCCAAAAAGAAAATTATCATTTCCTCTATTTTGGGATGTGTACTCACCTTGCAGCTCGGTGCGTTCAGTGTGTCTTTGGAAACGGTAGCCTCCGGCGTGACGGAATTGCCGTTCCTCGCATTTGTCGCAACCATGCAGCCGATTCATCTCGCCATTGGCTTTGTAGAGGGACTGATTACCGCCGCTGTTTTGGTATTTGTTTATGAAGCGCGTCCGGAGCTTCTGTATGTCGGAAAACAGGCGGATTCCGTGCAAAACAAATACAGTTTCAAGAAAACGCTCGGGGTGCTTGCTGTTGCCGCAGCTGCCATCGGAGGGATTCTTTCTCTGTTCGCCTCCTCTCATCCGGATGGCTTGGAGTGGTCGATTGAACGGTTAACCGGAGCGACAGAGCTTCCTGTATCCGGCGGAATCTATCAAGCCGCCAGCGCAGTGCAGCAGGCAACCTCTCTCCTTCCGGACTACGCATTCAGCAATTCCGATTCTGTGTTCGGTACAACTTTTTCTGGTATATTCGGCGGCATTGTCGTAATCGCTTTCTGCTTTGTGCTTTGCCGACTGTTCAAGTTTTTCTCTCGTAAATCATCATGAATCACATTGAATCTGCCATTTATGAGATCCACTCGATGGATTCTTTGGCATCCAGAAATCAGTGGGTGAATCAGCTTCACCCACTGATTAAATTTATCACAACAATTGTATATATCACAGCCACGGTATCGTTTGCCAAATATGATGTGCTCGGCACCGCCAGCATGATAATTTATCCGCTGGTTATATTCCAATTGGCTGATTTATCCTTTTTTGCTTGTGTCAAGCGGCTGCGCATCGTCCTGCCGCTTGTCTGCTGCATCGGCATATTCAATCCGTTTTTTGATCATGCGACTGTGCCGTTTTGCGGCATGCTGCTGCCCGCAGGTGTGTTGTCTATGTGCACGTTGATTATGAAGGGCGTGTTCAGCGTACTTGCATCGTATCTGCTTATCGCGACGACTTGCATCGAAGATATTTGCTACGCCCTGCGATTGCTTCACATTCCCAAGCTGCTGGTCACACAAATTTTGCTTACCTATCGCTATGTAACCGTTTTGCTGGAAGAAGTAAACCGTATGACACAGGCTTATAGTCTGCGGGCACCCAGACAAACCGGCGTGCATTTTCGAGTCTGGGGTTCTTTGACGGGTCAGCTTTTGCTGCGCAGCATCGACCGAGCCAACGCAGTGTACGAAAGTATGCTTTTGCGCGGCTATCAGGGAGATTTTTCTTACATCCGTCAGGTACAGCACCTGCACAAAACCGATGTGCTGTATCTGCTGCTTTGGTTGATTATCTTTTTTGCATGCCGCAGTTTTCCGATTTTTGCGCTGATCGGTCAAATTTTTGGAGGAATTTTTTGATGAACAACACAACGCTGGCTGTACAGCACGTATCCTTTGGATATGACAATCATTCCGCTGTTTTGAACGATATTACATTTCATGCAGAAGCCGGTGAGTCTGTCGGTTTGGTTGGCGCGAATGGTGTCGGAAAATCCACGCTGCTCAAATTGCTCGTCGGCCTGCATCTTCCGACGCACGGCAGCATTCAGCTGAACGATTGGGCGGTAGAACCCAAAAATCTTCCGCAGATTCGCGAAAAAATCGGCTATGTTTTTCAGGATTCAGACAGCCAATTGTTTATGTCTACCGCATATGAAGATATTGCATTTGCGCCGCGCAATTACGGTCTGTCCAAAAAAGAAGTGGATGCGCGCGTCAATCATGCCCTTGATGCCATCGACATTCAATATCTGCGGGACAAACAGATTTATAAAATGTCCGGCGGAGAAAAAAAGCTGGTATCTATCGCGACCATTCTTTCCATGACACCGGATGTCATCCTGATGGACGAACCGTCCATTGCGCTCGATCCGCGCAACCGGAGACGGCTGATTCAATTGTTAAACTCTTTTTCTCAGATAAAAATTATCGCGTCTCACGATTTGGATATGATTTTAGATACCTGTGAACGGACAATCTTGCTTTCGGACGGAAAAATTGTTTGTGACGGCGCAACGAAGGACATTCTCACAAACCGGCAAGTATTGGAAGAGCATGGATTGGAACTGCCGCTTTGTCTGCAAAAAATAACAAAATAAGGCGAAATTTTGTTAACAAACGCATCTCCTTGTGCTATGATAAAAATATCAAAAGAGCGTTGTGAGGTGTTATCACATGTCGGATTTGTTTCAATTTCTTCATCAAGAAAACATACAGCCTGAACTGCTTGACGCGGTACGGGAATACCGCGCGATGCACGCTGTGCAGGAGGCACTGCGGCCGCGGATTCCTGTGCCGCGTTTTCCCTATTACGGAAAATCCATTTGGGAACAGGCGATTGCTGCCGTGCTGTGCGGAGAAAATCTGTTGTTGGCAGGCGGAAAAGCGACGGGCAAAAACGTGCTGGCAGAAAATCTTGCCGCTCTGTTCGGACGGCCGGAGTGGGACATTTCGTTTCATGTGAATATGGATGCCGCGTCCTTGATTGGCACAGATACCTTTGTCAACGGTGCGGTGCAGTTTCGCCCCGGTCCGGTTTATTCTTGTGCGCTGCACGGCGGATTTGGCATACTGGACGAAATCAACATGGCAAAAAATGAAGCCTTAGCGGTGCTGCATGCCGTTTTGGACTTCCGCCGCGCCATTGATGTGCCGGGCTATGACCGCATTCCTTTGGCGGAAGAAACGCGGTTTATTGCAACGATGAATTATGGATATGCAGGCACACGAGAATTAAATGAAGCTCTGACATCGCGGTTTGTTGTCATTCAAATGCCGTCTATGATACAGGCAGATTTGGAACGCCTACTTGTCTCGCAGTTTCCGGATTTGATATCCAAATATGTGCATCAATTTGCCCTGCTGTTTTTGGATTTACAGAAAAAATGTGAAAGCTCTGAAATTTCCACAAAAGCACTGGATCTGCGCGGTATGCTGGACGCACTGCGCCTGATGCGCAAGGGCATTTGTGCCGGAGCTGCGTTGGATATGGGCATCACCAACAAGGCGTTTGACGGGTATGAGCAGGATTTGATTCGAGACACCATCGCCTCTCGGATTCCGGCAAAGCTGCATGCTTCGGAGATTTTTCACTGATGGATACGACTTCTTATACCGCGATACAGCGCCGTGCTGCCAATCAGGTATGGAGTGCCGCCGGTACCTACGATTTTGAACCGCTGTTTTTGGCACAGCACACGGACGGCTCTCCCGCTCTGTATATGAACTGTGTAGTCGGGCTCGTACATAAGTATTATGGAGAACGCGTCATTCGCTCTTTGTTTGACAGGTGGTCCGGCGATATACACCAAGCCATGCTGGACGATCTCACATGGCTGTATTTGGAGCACATTGTTTATGTGCAGGAACTGCCGCAGCGTCCGATTTTGGCAGATTTGCGCCGCGTATACGCGAACGATTTCTTCGGGCAGGAATATAAGCTGTCGCGTCAGGAATGGATGGCAAAAAACCAACTGGTTTATGCCATGCAGGCCGCGCGATGGAACCGTGTATTAAGCCGCAAACAATCCATGCTCACTCCGCGGGAAAAGTCTCTGTATGCTGCTCTTACACCGGAACAAGTTCCGTCCAAAGAACGGTTGGAATCGGAAATCCTCGCGATTTATAAGCGTTTTCTGTTGTTTGACGGACAGGTTCACCACAAAAAAACGCTGCATGTCCATGTGACCGGCAAGCTGGCAGAGTTGCTTACAAAAACAATGCCGACGCAATTGGTCAAGACAGACCGCGTGACGGTCGTTCGTTCCTCTCAGGCGGATGTGCCGCAGGAGGACGGATTTTTGCAGGAGAAAAATCGCGCACATGTGACACTGCGGCAGCACGCACAGCAAGACCGTGCATACATCGAGAGCTGCTTCGGACGGTCGTTGTATTCTCCGGAACAGCTGCACCGCGCAGAACAAGAGCTGTGCACGGGAAACCATCTTGGCTGTCATCTGTGGTTTACCGACGGTGCGCCGACACCGGGAACGGCGCCAACGGCAGAAGCCAAGCATCTTGCGGAACAGGCGGAACTGCAGGCGGTTCGCAATCGTGCATATTATTCGGACAATTTGGATTTGCACCGCAGTGCCGTGCTGCGATTGACAGAACAAATTCAAAACTGTATGCTCATTCATCAGCAGCCGCGTGCGCGGATTGCCCGTGTCGGACAACTGGACGCCGCGCATGTCTGGCGGGTGCCGCTGCTGCACGACAGCCGCGTGTTTCTGGCCAGCGAGGAGGAAAATCAGCCGGCGTTTACTGTAGATTTGCTGCTGGATGCCTCCGCTTCTCGGCTGCATTGTCAGGAAGTTCTCGCGGCGCAGGGAGTCATTTTGGCGAAAAGTCTGCTCGCATGCCGCATTCCGGTTCGCGTTTCCAGTTTTTGCAGCCTGCGCGGATACACGGTTCTCCGCATTTTAAAGAACTTTGATGAAAAAAGCAGCCAATCCATCTTCCGATACTTTTCCTCCGGTTGGAATCGGGATGGATTGGCGCTGCGCGCCATGGGAGATCTTCTGACTGTTTTTCCGGGGACTGCACCGCGGCATCTGCTCCTTGTTTTGACGGATGCTTCGCCGAATGACAGCTTACGTGTACAGGCTTCTTCGGAAAATCCGTTCGGACATGATTACGGCGATGCATTTGGCGTGCAGGACACCGCGGCAGAAGTTCGAGTGCTGCGCGCAAAAGGCATTCATGTTTCTGCTGTTTTCATGGGAGAATCCTCCTCTGCATCGCATGCCGCTGTGATTTACGGAAAGGAATTGGCACGAATCAAAGGAATTGACCAGCTCGCCAAAGCAGCCGGCATATTGATTCAGCATGAAATTCGTTCTCTGGAGGATTGAGTGTATGCAGAACACTTATTTCTTCTTCAACTTCCCTTTCACCTTTCGATAATGAGAATGCTTCAAATATGTGATTTCAAAAAAGTGTGGATATTTTTCATAGCATAAAAAACGAGATGGCGGGTGCCATCTCGTTTTGTCTTGAAACCGGAAATTTATCCATTGCTGCTTGCAATCGCCTGCTCAATGAGCTCATGCAGCTTTTGCGCCTGATCCGAAGATGTGATTGCGCCCACAATCGGCTGACCAATGATGTTGCCGTTTTTGTCAACCACATATGTGGTCGGGTACGAATACAGACCAGAAGTAAATGTTCCGGCATCGCTCTTGGAGTCAAACCATACATTGCGATACGATACGCCCTTTTTTGACAGGATATCCTTTGCTTCGGAGATAGCAGCTTTATCTCCGTCCAGCGTAAAGGTATTGATGCCTACGACAGTACCGCCCTTTTTTGCAAGCTCCGTGTTCAGCGCTTCCAGATCCTTCAGTTCCTCTACACACGGCTTACAGGTGGTAAACCAGAAATTTACGACGGTTACATCGTTTTTGGAGAAAAGATCGCTGCTGGTTACATCATTGCCATCCAAATCCTTGCCTGTAAAGCTCGGGAATTTCGTCAGCTCGCTGTTGTCCTTCGTCATGCCTGCGCTTTCTGCATCGACGCTCTCGCCGTCACCGGGCTTGCTTCCGCAGTCGGGATATTTCTGCTCCAGAATGGTCAGCTTTCCTTCAATTTCTTTGATCTGCTCAGCACCGGTTTTCAGTGTTTGCAGCTCCTCTGCGGAAAATTGATCCTTGGCGCCTTCTATCGTGCTGAGAAGAAAATCTCCATAGTTGGTACCGTCCTCAATCATCGTGGTGTTCTTGTTCGCTGCCAGAAACACTTTTTCCCAAAGTTCTGTATTGTTTGAGAGAATATCGGTCTCTTTTTGCATCAGCTTTTGATGCAGTTTGGTCGCTTCATCCAAATTGCTCGGCTCCGTCGATGTCAGCGAAGCAATGTCAGAAGTATCGGCTGCATCTGTGCTGGCTTTGTTTGCCGAACATGCCGTGAGGCTGAACGCCAGCACAAAAGTCATCAGTACAGTGAGTATTTTCCATCGTTTCATCGTTGTTCCTCCATGTTTATCTCGTTGGTTTGTTGTTCTTTCTTCTTGCGGGATGAGCCGAAGCCGTAATGAAAGCATAGTGCTTCGGTGGGACATGCAGTGATACATTTGCCGCAGCGGATGCACTCGGCGTGGTTTGGTGTCTTTCTGACATCCACATCCATCTTGCACGATGCCGCACATTTTCCGCAGGAAACACACTTTTGTTCGTCCATTTTTATTTCGAACAAGGAAATCTTGTTCAGCAGGGCATAAAACGCGCCGAGCGGACAAATCCATTTGCAAAACGGGCGGTAAAATACGATGCTCAACGCGACTACCGCAAGTAAAATAAACAGTTTTTGGACAAACAGTGTTCCCAACGCCGCGCGTATTCCTTCGTTCACAAGGGACAGCGGAATTGCACCCTCAAGCACACCCTGCGGACATATGTATTTGCAAAAAAACGGATCGCCCATGCCTACATCGTTGACTGCAAGCGCAGGCAGTAAAACCACAGCCAGCAGCAAGACGATATATTTCAAATACGTGAGCGGCTTTAGCTTTTTTGTGGACAATTTTTTGCTTGGAATTTTATGCAGCAGCTCTTGCAGCCATCCGAACGGACATAGAAATCCACAAATGAATCGTCCCAGCAGTACACCCAGCAAAATCAAAAATCCGGTTATATAATAAGAAAATCCGAATTTTGACGAGCCGACTACCGCCTGAAAAGAACCAATGGGACACGCACCCGATGCTGCCGGACAGGAATAACAGTTTAAGCCGGGAACACAAACCGATTTCCCTTTGCCCTGATATATGCCGCCTCGAAAGAAGTTTGGCAGGTGTATATTGGTGAGCAGCGTTGCTCCTGCCTGCATCCAACCGCGCACGCGGCTGAAACGCTGTGAAAAAGTCGGTTTTCTGTTATCCAATTCCAACACACTCCAAACACAGCCGCACAGCTTTGCTGAATACCGTATCTACCTCTCCGCGCATGACTCCGAAGCACAGCATAATCATTCCGGCGAGTAACAGTGTACCCTGTAAGAATGCTTTTTTCTTTCCGAACAATAGAATCCCTCCCTCTGTTTTCTGGCTCAGTATAGCACGGCAAGTATAAAATCTCTGTTAAGTTTCGGTTCTTAATAAGAATTTTATACTTGCCGTGTTATAATTTACAATAGAAATGACAATCAAGGAATAGAAGGAGATTTTATATGCATATTTTAGTGGTTGAAGATGAAAAAGCCCTGTGCGATACCATTGTGCGCAGTCTCAAACGCCTCGCTTACAGTGTGGATGCGTGCTATGATGGACAACAGGCGGTGGAACTGCTCTCGATAGAGTGTTTTGATCTTGTTGTGTTGGATCTCAACCTTCCCGGCGAGGACGGCATGACGGTTTTGAAAACACTGAGAAAAACCGATCGGGAAACCAAAGTTCTGATTTTATCCGCTCGCTGTGAGGTTTCCGATAAAGTAGCCGGTTTGGACGCGGGCGCCAATGATTATTTAACAAAGCCGTTTCATCTGGACGAGCTTGCAGCACGAATACGCAGCCTGACGCTCAGGCGTTTTACGCAAAACGATGTTGTTTTGACTTGTTCAGAGCTTTCTTTCGATGCAAAAACGCGAAAGGCTTCTGTTCGCGGAGAGCCGTTGTCTCTGACCCGCAAGGAAACGGGAATTTTGGAGTACCTCATGCTCAATCAGGGCCGCCCGATTAGTCAGGAAGAACTTCTCGAGCATGTTTGGGACAGCAGCGTGGACAATTTTAGTAATTCTATCCGCGTGCACATTTCCGCCCTTAGAAAAAAGCTGCGCACTGCCTTGGGATATGACCCAATACACAATCGCATCGGCGAAGGGTATGTCATGGAGGAAAAGCAATGAAACGTTTGTCTTTGCAATGGCGCATTACTTTGATGACCGCGGTTCTTATCGCTGTCACCTGCTTGCTCATGAACTGTCTGATCGGTTATTCCGGTAAGCACTATATGGATTCTATCGGTGACGGTATCTCTGCTTACAGTGACATTGAGCAGGGAAAACCGGATGCGTTTGACCCGCAAAGTAAAAATTTAGATCAGGAACTCACGATTATTGTAAGCGGTGTGCAGGAATCCTTTGGAATCACCAATTGGTACATAACAGCCGCTGTCACCGTGTTTGGCGGTGTGCTCGCGTATTTTGTCAGCGGTCACGCACTGAAGCCTTTGCGCAGCTTTGCCGCGCAAATTGAACATGTGCAGCCGAACAATTTGTCCGATATGAAGGTCAGCGAAGATGTGCTGCCGGAGTTCAAACAATTCAGCAGCTCCTTTAACAGTATGATTGACCGCTTGGATGAAGGCTTTACGGCGCAGCGGCAGTTTACCGGAAACGCTGCGCACGAATTGCGCACGCCGCTCGCGCTCATGCAGGCACAGATTGAATTGTTTGCCATCGAACATGCGGATGCAGAACCTGAGACCGCAGAATTTCTCAAGCTTTTACAGGAACAGACCGAGCGCATGTCGCAGATGACGAAAATTCTGCTGGAAATGAGTGCGCTCCGCACAGTTCCCTGCAATGACACAGTGGAACTTGCACCAATGCTTGAGGAAATTTTGACCGATCTCACTCCGCTTGCCGAGAAAAAAGGGGTCACGCTTTCATACGATGGAGACGGTACGCTAATCGGCAGCGATACGTTATTATATCGTATGATATTCAATTTAACCGAAAACGCCATACGATATAATCGCTGTGATGCAGCGGTTCATATTTCCGTCAGTGATGAAACAGACAGGATTCTCATACGAGTGAAAGATCACGGATTCGGAATTTCCGAACAATACAGAGAAAGTATCTTTCAGCCGTTCTTCCGCGTGGACAAGTCCCGCAGCAGAGCGCACGGCGGCGTAGGGCTTGGGCTTTCATTGGTCTGGGAAATTGCTTCGCTCCACGGCGGAACGGTAAAAACAGAAGAAAGCTCCGAAAATGGAACAGTTATGCTTGTGACTTTGCCGAAAAAAGGCAGTATGTAAAGCATAGCGACTTTACAGCGAAAAAACAACCAGTTCTTACACAAGAACTGGTTGTTTTCTTTTGATGAGAGAATGTTATGTATTTTTTGCACCTTCAAAATCTGTCGTAGCGGAACGCGTCAATCGGCAAGGTGGACGTCTTGCCGTCCAACAGCAGTTCGGACAGCAGCAGACCGGTAATCGGGCCGATGCCAAAGCCGTGCCCGGTAAAGCCGCAGGCAATCGCCAATCCCTCTACTTCTTTGCAAGTATCAATGACCGGAACCTTATCCGCGCATTCATCCATCATACCGCCCCAGGTTCGCACCAGCTTGGTGTGCTTCAGGCGCGGAAAGAACTCCAGAATCGCGCGGGCGGCTGTCGGGGCGGAAATCGCCTGTGACGGGCTTTGCTCCTCCGAGGCATAGGCGCCGAAGTACGGCTCCATGCCGGTGTGTCCGCCAAAGACGAACGAGCCGTGCGGCGTCTGATGGCCGTAAAAGTCCGCCATTGCCGCGCCGAGCATCTGCTCAAACATCGGTGGCTCTGCCTCTGTCACGATACACTCGAGCAGAGCTTTGTTCATTGGAATATCGACACCGACCGTGTGCAGCAGCGCGCGGCTGCTGTAGCCCGCTGCCACGAGAATGGTCTCGCCCTCAAAGACATCGCCGCAGGCAGTCTTGACATAGCGCAGCCTGCCGCGCTCCAGCACCAGCTCCACCGCCTGTTCCTTCGTGTAAAAGTGCACGCCCAGCCGCCGTGCCGCGCGGTAATATGCCAGCGTTGCCTTGAGCGGGTTGGCATGGCCGTCGGTCGGACACCATGACGCACACGTTACTTCTTCTGACAGATACGGGTTGATCTGGCGCACATCGTCGCCGTCCAGCATGTGGACATCCAGTCCCAGTGCCGTGCAGCGGTCGCACAGTCCCTGCAAAATCTTCTGGTGTGCTTCGCTCTTACCCAGACGGAGATTTCCCTTCTTAGCGTACTCGACATCCATATCCAGCTCTTCCGAGAGTGTCGGCCACATGTGCTCTACTGCATACATTGCTAACGGAAGCTCGCGCGGGTCGCGCGCCGACTGACGCACGCCGCCGCCGTTGCGGGAGGAACCGCCGTTTCCGATGATCTCGCTGCCTTCCAGCACGATGACGGAGGCGCCGCGCTTGGCCAAGTAATACGCCGTCGCATTGCCGATGATGCCGCTGCCGACAATGACCACCTGTGCTTTATCTGTTACCGTCATATCACTTGACCTCCTTTGCATACACACTCATTTCCACCGGACGCGCCGGTGCACGCGATGTCGTCATCGACAAATCCGACGGACGGACACCCAATTCTCTGGCGACAATCGAACGCACCAGACGGGAACACGTCTGTCCCTGACACAAGCCCATGCCGTTGCGCAGCACGCGCTTGATCTCTGTCAGTGAACGAAATCCGTCATGCACCGCTTGCCGAATCTCGCCTTTTGTAATTTCTTCACAGCGGCATACTATCATATCATCATCCGGCATCGGTACAAAGGAACCGATGTCTTCGGAACGATTCATCAGCTTGTCCATTTACTTGTCCCCTCCATTCGGTCGAAATGCGCGTGCCTTCATCGAAAATTCCTTCGGTACGGCAATCGTCAACAGCGCCGTGCCGTCAGTTGCCGGACTCTTGCGCAGGGAAATCACTTCCGCTTCGCAGACCGGCTTGCCGGAACGATCCATCGCCGTGCCGGTCTGTCCTTTTTTCGGATACGGCAAAAATTCATAGGCGAGCGTCACGGTTGACCGCTCCTCCTCAAAATCATCGTTGACGAGGAAAATCGCCTGACCCGAACAGCTGGCGACACACATGCCGCAGTCTGTACATTTTCTCTCGCGGTCTACCACCGGAATGTTGGTAATCTGCTTGCCGACCAGAATACAGCCAAACTTGCAAGCGTCCTGACACGGGTTGCACGGGATGTTCTGGGTGCACTCAATGACCGGATGCACGCCGTGCACCGAAGTGCTCGCCGCCGGAAATACCTTCAGCTCCTCTTCCTCTACATAGCCCTTTGCCAGCAGATTTTTGGACAGCGCATAGCCCTCCTCGGTCTCGGTCAGATCGGTTCTGCCGCGGTTTTCCTTGGCGAACATGCCCTGCCGCAGCTGGGACAGCGAATCTCGCGCCGCCTGTGCCTGCTGCCTGAAGCTGTCCTCCGGCAGGTATCCGGCACGGTGTGCCGCCGCCAGACCGGCAATGCGTCCGCCGATCATCGCGGACGATGCCTCCTCAATGCCCGCAACGTCACCAGCGGCGAACAGTCCCGGAATCGTCGTCTCACCGTATGCATTGGTCTTTGGAACCAAGCCGCCCGGTGTGTCCTCAATCTCACAGCCCGACATGCGGAGCACCTGACTCATCGGAGACAGACCAACCGCCAGACAAATGGTGTCAATATCCAAATGCTTTTCGGTGCCCGGAATCGGCTGGAACTTGCTGTCTACCTCCGCAATCACGGCGCCCTCTACCTGATTTTCTCCCTCGGCGCGAACAATCGTGTGCTGCAGATAGAACGGAACGCCATAGCGGGCAACCTTTGCAGCGTGCACGCCGTAGCCGCCGACACGCGGCGCAGCGTCAATCAGCGCCACGACCTCGCAGCCTGCTTGCAGCAGCTGATACGAGACAACCAGTCCGACGTTGCCGGATCCAACCATGAGAATTTTCTGACCCGGCTGCACGCCGTGCAAGTTCATCATGGTCTGTGCCGCACCGGCGCCGATGACACCCGGCTTGGTCCAGCCGTCAAACAAAATCATATTTTCCGCCGCGCCGGTCGCTACAATGATGTTGTCGCCGGAATACTGCTCAATGTGATCGGCGTAGCGCACAGTCACGCGCTTTTCCGGAAAAATGCCGAGAACGGTTGCGTTGAGACATACGGTGACGCCGACCTCTTCCGCCTCTTGGAGCAGCATCTGACCGATGCGGAAGCCGCGGATTTTTGCCTTGTGCTCCTTCGAGCCAAAGAACTTGTGAATCTGCTTGAACAGCTGTCCGCCCGGACGCGCGTTCTCGTCAAAGACAATGACATGCATACCCGCTTTTGCGCCTTCAATCGCGGCGGAAAGACCCGCTGGGCCCGCGCCAATGACAATCAATTCATATCGTTTCATTTACGCATCCTCCTTTGGCCCCACGCCATACTGTGTCTGCACCTTCATGCCTGCCTTGAGCGGCGTGATGCACGTGCGGATGTTCGGCACGCCGTCGACTACCATGACGCAGTCGGTACAGCGTCCAATGGCGCAAAACACGCCGCGCGCCTCGCCGGTCTTTCTCGTGTGGCGGTGCTGCAAAATGCCCTGCGCGCGCAGCGCGACGGCAATCGGTTCGCCTTCATATCCTGTCATGGTTTTCCCATCCAATGTAAATTCTACCAGAGGACCTTTGTCATAGGTGCCCAAAATCGGGTGTTCTTGGATACGCATGATCGTTCACTCCTAAACCGTAATATTTCTTAGAAAACAAAAAAGAGGCTTGCCGAGAAAATTTTCTCTCGGTAAGACCTCTTTGTCTTGACACGTCTATCTTACGACATGGTCCTTTTTTCGTCAATGCGCGGCATGGACAAAAGTTCGCGTCTATTTTTTGCCTATTTTATTTATGCATGTCAATTATTTCGGTTCAATTGTCAATAATGCGTCTATTCTGCGCCGACACCACGCCTCCGCATGGCACGCCGGGGAGATTTGCTCCCATAGAGAATCCGCGTACTGGTAAAATCCGCTGATGACGGACATCTCCTCTGAATACATGCGGCGCGTGTACTGCCCCGCGTCCCACGCCGCCGCCATGCTGTCATCCTGCACGAGCATGTTGCACGGCGGCGAGGTGTGCAACTCCAGCCGCGAAAACGGATAAATCGTCAGCGAATAGTGCGGCGCACGCAGATGCTCGCGCAAAAAGCGCAGCTGCTGCTTGAGCTGTTCCCGTGTCACGCGGATTTCCCGTCCGACAACGGCGGACAGGTCATAGTCAATGATGTACTCCTGTTCCAATGCGTCCTCAATCGCGTCTAGATTGTACAGCTGGCGGCTCTCGCAGCGGGTGCGCGTCGCGGTGCTTTGCTGCCCTGCCGCCATGCACTCGGCATACTGCTCCCCGCTCACCTGATTGTCGCGCAGAATTTCGTCCAGCAGTTCCGGTGGCATGTTGCGAAATGTCGGCAGCTGATTAATCATATATAATAGATGCGAGCTGCGCATCCGCTGGCCAATCTGCTGCAAAAACGGAATCAATTGCCGTGTCTCCATGACCTCAATCATAGGGCGGCTGTCTGCAATCAGTGCATCTGCCATATCCTCATATAATTGGACATATTCCGGATCATAGGAAAATGTGGATAATACTTTTTCCGGATTGGCAGACGTACTGGCCATGAGCAGTGCCGCCTTTCCGCGAATGAGCAGAATGTTCTGCCGCAGCGGCAGCGGCTTGGGACTGCGGTAAAAATACGTCCGCACATGAGGCTGCAAATAAATCGGCATCCACTGAAACATCAGTTCTCGCGGACGATAGGTGTCCGTGAGCTGGTCGAGAATGACCATCGAGTGCTGCGGATTTTCCAGCGCGCTTCGGTTTTCCCGCACGCACGCCTCTACCAGATAATGCGGACACGTACTCCAGTCAATCGCGCCGAAATCCAGCATAATCATTTCCTGCTGTCCCGGCAGATCGCGCAGCAGGCGAAACATCGTGTTCTGCGCCTCCATCATCTTCTCCGTGCCAATCAAAATTTCCGTCGGCGTCGGAATCATTCGCCGCTCCGGAATTTTTTGTACTTCCGGCTGCTCTGTTAAAGTCAGCCACAACCGCAGCGCGTCTATACACTGTTCGCGGCTTTCCTGCGGCAGCGACGGCTGCCACTCGCGCAGCATGCGCGTCAGCACGCCGGTCTTGCGCTCCACGTCGCTGTCCATCGCCCATGCGGCAATGCGCTGCGCGTATTCAGAGTCATATCGCAGCGTGCGCTTGCCCTTTCTCCATTTGCTCATCGTAGATTTGTCAATGCCAATGTACTCGGACAGATCCTTGCCGGATGTGCCTAGTGTCCGAATCAGCCAGCTGAGCCGTTCTCCTGTCATCGTTTTCCCTTCTTTCCGTGTCATAGTCTGTTCCTAGTATAAAGCCGCCGTTCCTGTTTGTCAATAATGTGCCAATTTTCATCACCCAATTGGATGATACTTTGCGTCTGCACACAAAATTGACGAAAAATAGACATTTCATTTTTTACAACATGCAAAATGACAAACGCATTCCTCTCTGCTACAATAGAGGCAACTTAGAAAACAAAGCGCGAAACAACAAAGGCGTTGTGTACCGGACGGGTACGCAGTGCCTTTTCTTTTTTGGAAAGGATGGATTTACCATGAACGAACCAAAAGTAGATTTTCTGTATTTGAGCGAACCGGATATGATAAAAGCGGGTGTGCGCGACATGAAGGGCTGCGTCGATGCGATTGAAGAAATGTTCCGTCTGATGAAGATTGGCGATTACCGCATGGGCGGTGCCAACGGCAACTCTCACGGCTGTATGGTCAGCTTTCCGGAGCACTCTCCGTTCCCGAATATGCCGACCGACGGCCCAGACCGCCGCTTCATGGCGATGCCGGCATATCTCGGCGGCAAGTTTGATATGGCAGGCGTCAAGTGGTACGGCTCCAACGTAGAAAATCGTCAAAAGGGGCTGCCGCGTTCCATCCTGATGCTGACGCTCAACGACAAAGACACCGGTGCGCCGATTGCCTATATGTCCGCCAACATTTTGAGTGCGTATCGAACGGGTGCGGTGCCGGGTGTCGGATTCAAGCATTTCGCCCGTGAGGACGCCAAGGTCGTCGGTATCATCGGCCCGGGCGTCATGAGCAAGACCGCCTTTGCCGCCGCGATGGCTGTCCGTCCGGGCATTGACACACTGAAAATCAAGGGTTCTTCTCCAAAATCCCCATCGGCACAGAAATTTGTGGATTTCGTCCGCGAACGCTTCCCGCAGGTGACCAATATTTCGATTGTGGAAACCGAGGAGGAAGCCGTGCGCGATGCAGATATTGTAGAAATCGCAACATCTTCCCCGACCGGCGATATTTCTACTTATCCGTACATTGCGGAGGAATGGATTAAGCCGGGTGCTATTATTGCCTGCCCTGCCGCTGCGCGCTTTGATGATGATTTTCTCATTAACCGCGCCCGCATCGTCACCGATAACATCAAGCTGTACGAGGCATGGGCGGACGAAATGCCATATCCGGCGTATGAAACCATTCCGATTCCGGCTGTTCATGCCATGGATTTGATTCACGACGGCAAGCTGACGCGTGAAGATATTGACGATCTGGGTGATGTACTCGTTGGCAATATTCCGACACACCGCAAGAAGGATGAAATCATTATCTATTCCGTCGGCGGTATGCCGACAGAGGATGTCGCATGGGGCACTATGGTCTACCGCAACGCCCTCAAAAAGGGCATCGGCACCAAGCTGAATCTGTGGGATCATCCAGCACTCGCCTGATCGAAAGGAGTTTTTGATTATGACTATTTCCCGCGTAGAAATTGTGACTTCCATGTCCAAATTGGAAGATTTGCGCATTGAGCTGAGCAAGGTCGGCGTCACCGGCATGACCGTATTGCAGGCGCTGGGCTGCGGCGTGCAGAAGGGTGCTATGGAGTTTGCCACCAAAGAGAATAAAATCATGGAGCTGCTGCCCAAGCAGATGATTATTTTGTATGTCCCAGCAGAAAAGGTTCCCAAAATTGAGGACGTTGTCAAGAAATGTCTGTATACTGGTCATATCGGCGACGGAAAGATTTTCGTATCTGATGTCACCAATGTCATCCGTGTCCGCACTGGTGAAGATGGCGCGGACGCCCTAGAATAATTCCCAGAAGGAGCGGTTCTGTTATGGAAAAGAAATTAGGCCTGTTCAGCGTCGTTTCCACCGGTGTCGGCCTGATCGTTGCGACAACCTGCCTGATGTCGCTGTGTCAGGGTGCCGCTTCCATCGGCGGTATGTTTATCGTCTCGATTGTGCTGGCGTGCGCGCTGAATATGATTACTGCCGCATCGCTCGCAGAGTTAAATGCACTCATGCCAAATTTGACCGGCGGTTTGGCGCAGTACACTCTCGCGGGGCTTGGCCCCTTTGTCACGCTGGTGTCCATGGTCGGCGGATACATCGTCTGCAACGCCCTCATGGCCCCATCCGAGGGCGCGATGTTTGGTCTCGCTATCAAAGAGCTTACCGGTGCACCCATTTCAACCTCAGTGATCAGTGTAGCTTTGACTGCCATTCTTATCGTCATCAACCTATTTGGCGTTGATATGTTCGCCAAAATTCAGAACGTTGTCGCATTTCTGCTCATCGGCTCGCTGCTGCTGCTCGGAATCATTGGTGCGGTGGGTGCCGGTACCGGCGCGGAGGTATCTCAGTCGTTTACGCTGACTGACAACGTGATGGACGGCGTCAACATGGCTGCGGCAGCATTCTGGCTGTTCATCGGCGTCGAGTTTATCATTCCGATTGCCAAATATGTGGACAATCCGCGCCGGAATATTCCGCTCGGCATGTTTCTCAGCCTCGGTATTATTTGTGTGATTCAAATTGTCATGGTGTTGGGTCTGTATCATTACACCGGCTGGTCGGATCTCGCCGCTTCGGACACACCGCATATTTTATACGGCATCAGTCTGCTCGGCAATGTCGGCAAAGCATGGATTGGTCTTGTCACGGTGCTCGCCGCAATCAGCACGCAGAACTCCGTCATCAACAGCATCACAAAGATCTGCTATGGCATGGCAAAGATGAATATGCTTCCCTCTCTGTTTCAAAAGACCAATCGCCGCGGCGCGCCGGTTATCGGCATACTGATTTACGGTATGGTTATCTTAATCATTGAAGCAACCGGATTGGCCAATGCTTCTTCGCTTTCCTTTATGATTTTGGTGGCATCGGTATTCTGGATGGTCTCGTATATCATCTCGCACATCAATCTGCTGGTACTGCGCCGCCGTCTGCCCAAGGCGCCGCGCACGTTCAAGATTCCCTTTGGTCCCGTCATTCCGCTCATCGGCATCGCCGGTATGGTGTATATGGTGGTCAACATCTCCACCGATCCCGCGCAGCGCGCAGCGATTCTGACCATTGACGCCGTTATCTTTGTGATTTTGGCGATCTATGCGGCACTGTGGTCGAAATTCAAGCTGCGAATGCCGTTGTTCCGGCCGCTGAGCTTGGAAAAGGTCATGGCGATGGAGCATCCCGCTTACTTCCAGCTGCGGCAGGAGGCTGCCTGCAGGGAGCGCGAGCAACGGGAAAAGGAACGGCAAGTGACTTCGCACTCGCTGTAAGAAAGAATCGTTCTAATCAAAACCACCGGTTGAACCGGTGGTTTTGATTAGAACGATTTTACATATAAATATTTGTCTGACTATTTGGAGGCACTTCACAGCGTTGAAGGGCATATGTGTTTTATGAAGCGACCGCCAAAACAGCACCAACCACCATATTAAGTACCGCAAGCACCAGACCGATGATAGAAATCACCAGTGCGGCATTCGCCTTGCTCCACTGCTGCGCCTTAGCCTTTGCCGCCAAGACGATGCCGATAATGCTCAATACTAGTCCGCCTAAAGCGAACAGCAACGACAAAATCAGTCCGATAATTGCTACGACCAATGCCGCAGTTGCATTCTTCTTAGTTTCCATTTCAATTCTCCTCTATTTGTTTTTTTCTCTTTTGAATGTAATCAGATAATATCTTAATGTCATCATCTAATTCTTGTGTCCAGACGAGCGTTTTGTGATCTTCGGTTTGCATCGCTGTATCCTGCAATGTTTTGTTTACCTCTTTTAGCAACTCTAATGCCGTTTCAGAATCTTCTATTTGAATTTTGGAAAAATAGTGAATCTTTGTGCAATTATCATAAGAAGTTGCGATACAAGTATTCAAGCGAACTGCGTCTTCTTTCATTTTTCGCAAATATCTTTTCCGTTTAAAACCAGATGTGTACAAAAATTGTTGATAATCTTTCTGAAAGCAGGTATACCACCATCTTGGCAATGCCCAATACCCGCCACCTGCACCATAAGCATTATAGTCTAAATTCAACTGATGAAACCGTTCCTCAAGCTGTCTTAGACGGTCATAATACCCATCGAATTCTTCAGTCATACCCTCATACGGTTGAAAATCTCTTTTTTCCAGTAGTTCAACTGCCCTGCGAATACTCGTTCCAAGTCTAGCCGAAACGAGATTCAGCCTTTCCTCTTTTTCTTCCAATGGCATATTAGGATCATCTGGAGCCAACTTCCATTGAAATTGGCTGTTAGCATGTTGAGAACTATAATAATGGGTAGCCTTTTCTTCGGCGTATTTTTTCGCATCGAAGTTGTTTGAATCCCCCGAAAATTTATAGATACTATAAGAGCTCAACCATATAAACCATATGACAGCCGCAGTATAGGACACATAATTGCTGATTACAGTAAGATTCCTCAATTGTAACTGCGTTTCTGTTATTTTAGCTAGTACCCAATCTACTCCTAACAAGCTGTTTCCTATTAAAATTATAAAAGTAATCCAAAATTCAATTTGAAACAATCGAAACAAGAATTTATCTTGTGTTAGGTATTTCTTCGGAATGTCATTCCTTTTAATAAGTATCCACTTTTGACTCTTTCGAAGGTTTTCTTCTCTTTCTTCTCCTATAGCATCAGATACAATTCCTGACAAACACAAGTAGCTAATCCATGTAGCCATACTCATACCAAAGGTTGTAATGCACCAATTATACGAAAATGAAAAGTTGTTCATTTGATCAATTCCCCCTAACTGGTTAGATCGAGAGCCTACAACAGATGGTAACGCAGAAACTACAGTTGCTTTTCCAATGCTTGCTGCAATTTCCAACCTTGTATTTTGTTTCTGTCCTCGTCTTTTCTTTTCAGCATACGTGCTATATTGATTATGAGCTTCAACTGCAGCTCCCGCAATACCATTTACTACTGCACTTGCAACGGTTCCTGCACCAGGCAATGCAGTTACAGCCCCTGAAACAGCTGCTGAAGCAATTCCGCTTGACAATCGTTCTCCTGTGCAAAAATTAGATATTAATTGAACTGCAACATTAGCAGCCGCTTTAGGGCATCATATTCGAACGAGCAGAATTATTTCTGTATTGCCGGATACTTTGCATATATGTCAAGAAGTTTTTTCATACACTGCTGATCTCCAGATTCTTTTATTCTTGCAGATATTGCATCCATTTTTTTATTTATGAAAGAAACATATTCGATATTCTCATCAGAATCATCTCTCTCAATCGCAGTGTTATTGTTATGGACGGTTTCGACTCTGTCGGCAATTTCATCCGCCCATGTTATCATTTCATCGAAACAATGTTTTTTCTGTTCCATTTCTTGTGCAGATTCGAATTTTTCCTGTAACTTGTCATATTGAAGCGCATAGGGTTCTAAACAGATGGTTACATAGCTTACATTTCTAAAATCTTCGTCCTCCTGTGTGCACATTTTTTTTATCACAGGATTTTGGGATAATTCAGCTACGCATTGCTCTGTATATTGTATTTCTTCGTCCCGATCGATTTCTTGTACTTTAGGCGCATCGACATAACAGTAAAAATCTACAAGATACTGGCACATATCTATTGCGGCACTTGCTTGACGCATGATAATTTTATCTTGTTTCTTTTGCGAAACATGCGCATCATATTTCACAGCGCGGTATTCTTTTTCCGCGGACTTGTATGCATCAACAGCTTTCTTATACTGCACAAGAGCTTTCATTACTTCTCGCTCTTCATTTACCAGTGCAGTTCCCCGCAATATAAAGCCTTCCCACGCCCACGACAAACCTGCATATACGAATATTCCATCAATCATTGAATTGATAAACGGTTCATATATTGTCCATCCAAAATGGATGACCGGATAAACACAGAACAGCAAACAAGCAAAAAGGAAAGCAATGTGTTTGATGATATAAACTATCCGAGCAAAGGGTCGTTTTCCAAGCGGCTTTAACGGAAAAAATCCCACAAAATTTCTCAGCCATGAACGACTTTTTCGATATTCATATGTTTGCGAAACTCCTACTGTTCCATATAAAATCTCACAAATCACATCATAGCACAAGAAAGCACTAACGACTATTTCAAATTCGCAAAGAAAGAACTGTAAGTTCATAGGTTATCACCGCCTGTTGTCAATTTCTGCTTCACTGCTGTTCGGTTCGATTTTACCATGTAACAGGACAAATGGCAAGCTGGCTGAAACCTGCTCTTTATTCAATTTTTTTCCGCTTCATCCGCCAGCCAAGCAGCATACATGCGACGCCTGCGCCCGCAAGCACAGGAATCGGCCACTGGAGCACGCCGGTATCCGGCAAATTTTTATCCGGCTTTTTGGTCGGAACGGTCGGTGTTTTGTCGGGCTGCACCGGCGTGACAGTGTTTTTCGGCTGCATGGCCACGGCGTAGTCCCAGCCACCGGTTTCTGGATTTTCTTCGGGAATCGAAAGCAGCGACGGCGAACATGTATACACCGCATCTCCAATCTGTGTTTTTTCTCCGACAACCAGATACAGACCGGTTTTTCTGTCGGAAAACGCGGCTTTGCCCTTTTGATCGGTCGTTTGGCTGGCATCCGGCAGGAGTTTTTGCGTCTGTACCCAAGCGGTGAGTTTTTCGGCGCTGGCGCGGCAGTCCTTTGCCGTGGTCAGGTCATTGACTGCTGCGCCGCTGGCTTCATAAGCGGGCAGCAGCGCAAAACCGCCGTCCGCAGAGACTTCCGCGACGCGGTACAGAGAAAATGTCGTGCCGAAAATCGCCTGTTCTCCGTACCGATTTTCAATCGTGAGGCTTCCGGTTTTTGTCGTGTCGATGGGTTCGTCTGCGAGAGCGAGACTTGTCAGCAGCAGCGCGGTCAGCAGGCCGAGCAGCAATTTCTTCGACAACTTCCCAATGTTCAGGATGTTCCTCACCGGATTCCCTCCTTTTCCGTTTTTTCTTTTTGCGTCTGCGACACAGCAGGACGATGCCGAGCAGCAGCAACAGCGCCAAAATCACAGCCAGCAGCTTGATTTTCCAATCCAAGCCCTGTATTTTTTCCTGCGTTGTTGGCAGTTCGATGTTGTCCGGCAAGGCAACGCGGTGGCCGCGCACGAGCAGCCGATGGGTATTGATGCCGTATGGCGTACACGTGACGAGCGTACAGAAATCCTTGCCCGCCACGATGCGCAGTTCTTCCACTTCGCGCGGCAGAACCGTTGAGATGTCGTCCACCTGATACGCGATTTTGCGGTCTAAGACCGTAATAATAAAGATATCGCCTTTGACCAGCTGGTCAATATCGGTAAACAGCCGCGCATCCGGCATGCCGCGATGACCGGACAGCACACTAAATGTATTTTCACCGCCGACCGGCAGACTGCTGCCGGAGACATGCCCGACACCGACTTGCAAGACATTCGCGTCCATGCCGTGATAAATCGGCAGTTCCAAATCCAGCTTTTGAATGGTGATATAGCCCATGATGCCCGTGCCGGTGATATCCAGCACGGACTGATAGTCCTCCAAATTTGTGCCGATGCCGGCATGGCGTTCGAACAGACGCCGATTGTAGTCGTCTGCTGCGGCGAGCATCGCTTCGCGCTCCGCCTTGCTTGTGTCCTCGACCGCTTCTTGGTATGCCGCGACTGCCCGCGACATGTGCATCGAGTTCCACCAGCTGCTCACCGCAGGATACAACATAACGGAGAGACCCACGAGGAAAATCACAAGCAAGAGAACCGTCGAAAAAGAACCGCCCTTTTTCTTTTGTTTTGTTTTCTTGGTCTGCTTCATGAATCGCTCCCTGATGTTGGTTGATACTTTTTACAAAGCCTTCCTCCCTGAGGAAGGTGGCACGGCGCAAGCCGTGACGGAAGGAGCAGCACGCTGGCAGGTCTGCATCAGGGCAAATCTCATGCGTATCTGTCAATTTGTAAAACTCCCTCAGTCTTTGCCTACGGCAAATCCAGCTCCCTCAAAGAAGGAGCCAGCCCTCTCCGTCACTGCGTGACACCTCTCCCAGAGGGAGAGGCAAGTTTGGTCTCTGCGTAAAATTGCACTCTGTCGCACAGACTTTTTCTCGTCTCTCCCTTCGGGAGAGATGTCTGCGTAAGCAGACAGAGAGGGCTAAAAAAGCCTTCCTCCCTGAGGAAGGTGGCACGGCGCAAGCCGTGACGGAAGGAGCAGCACGCTGGCAGGTCTGCATCAGGGCAAATCTCATGCGTATCTGTCAATTTGTAAAACTCCCTCAGTCTTTGCCTACGGCAAATCCAGCTCCCTCAAAGAAGGAGCCAGCCCTCTCCGTCACTGCGTGACACCTCTCCCAGAGGGAGAGGCAAGTTTGGTCTCTGCGTAAGATTGCACTCTGTCGCACAGACTTTTTCTCGTCTCTCTCTTCGGGAGAGATGTCTGCGTGAGCAGACAGAGAGGGCTTGTAAAAGAAACAAGTTCGTACCAGAGCACCCCTGATTCGTCAGAGAAAACCGCCTACTCCCTCAGTCATTTGCAAAGCAAATGCCAGCTCCCTCTTTGAGGGAGCTGGATTGCTTGATGTGCAGTTTCTGCGTCCGCGAGATTACTCTGCGTCAGAACGGCGCTTTCTGACCACCAGCACGATTGCCGCGCCAGCCATCAGGATGCCGCCGATGGTGTAGAACAGCTTCGTGCCCATGCCGCCGGTGGACGGAAGGGTGGAACCAGCCTTGTTGATTACTGTCAATAAGTACAACGTATTATCGGTTTCATCAACATTTAAGTCTGTATCACCATTCTTTATACTCCACGTGCAAGAATCAAATGTTACGTTCGATGCAGAAATTGTAATAGTAATAGGATCAGTTAATAAATTGTATCCATCCGGTGCAACAAGCTCAGTAATGGTATACGTGCCTTCTCCAAGACCTTCAATTTTCAGGACACCATCTTTAACATATGCTTCCGTTTCAAATGTGGTTGGTACAGTCTTCTTAGTTACAGTATCAATCTTCGTGTACTTTTGAGTTGTGGAATCATATGTACCCTCAGTCTCATCAGTTGGCTCTGTTGTGGTATATGAACCATCCTTCTTCAGATAGTATGTTCCGGTGGTATTATCTTTGTTATAGATTGCCTGATTAACAAGAATCACTTTGGAATCAGTACCAGAAATTTTGAACTTTGCACCATCTAAAGTTTTTCCATCTGCCGTATTTGCGACCTTTTTTAACTTCAGACCCGTGGTATATGTCTTAACTTTAGATGTCGGTGTTTCATCAGTCGAATCAGATTTATTTGGGTCATTCGAATACGTGATTTTAGCTTCGTTGGTATTACCGTTTGTAGAGGAAAGGTTTGCTTTTTCGTTTAAAGTCGCAGAATACGTAACAATAATGTTTTTGCCAACATCATCTTTATAGTTAATGAAATCTTTAATAGTAATAGTAAAGGTCTGATTACCGCTATCGCTGTCAGTAGTAACAGTGCTAACAGTAAACGCATCAGTGCCTAAAGTCGCATCGTCAATCTTAATATCAACATCATCGTTAAAAGTCAGACCCTTAGACATGGTATCGGTAATCTTAAAAGTATAAGATGTATAACCGCTCATATCTGGAACAGTGGCAGTTAACTTATAATTAATTTTATCACCTATGCCAGCGGTGTTTGCTTCTACATTCTTGGAATCAGTTGTATTGATACCAGTGATAGTTTTTTTCAAAGATGGAACTGCATCTTTAGTGGTAATCGTAGTATTCGGCTTTACAATTTTCAGAATATTGCGAGTGTATACCGTTTCACTATTATTGTCCTGAGATCTATTTGCATCCTTTATGAGGTAATAGCCTGCATGACTAACAGTAATTTTTGTCGATGTTGCATCGTTAATAATCGTTCCACTTGCTAAAGTCTCAGTTACGCTTGCTTCAACTGCATCTGCAACTGCATAAGCCTCTTTACTGCTGTCTTTATATTTACCGATCTTTTCGGCAATTAAAGCTGCATTGCTATCAGCGCTGGAAATATCTTGAAACTCGGACTTAGTAGTCTCATTTGCTTTCAAATTCTCCAACAATGTTGCAGGAGTTACACCAGTACCCCATTTAATATCCGACAAAGTTTTACCATCAGCAGAGACTGTGCCAGTAAAAATCTGATAAGCCTGATACGTGTGTCCTGCTTTACCATTTACCGTAATACTATACGTACTCTCCGCCGCCAGCGCGCCCGTGCACAGCACGGATACCGCCATTGCCATGGCAAGGAGCACAGCTCCCAGCCGCTTGATTGTTTTCCTCATAGTTTTTACATCCTTTCTTTTACCTAACAAATGAGGGTTTGTATGAAATATAAAATATCTGCGTTCCCTTCCGGCAAACGCGCGGTATATTATATGTCTGCTATTGGTTCCGCCGACGGCGCAGCCAGAGCGCGAGCGCAGACGCGCCGCACATCAGTCCCGCACCGAGCAGCAATGCCAGCGGATACCCGTGCCCGCCCGCAGACGGGAGCGAAACCAACGGCTCGTTCCTGACCGTCAGCGTGTACGAACAATCGCCGTCTCGTTGCAATATCCAATGCTCTTTGTCTGGATTGTCTTCGATACATTTGATTTCGCCGTTTGCGATTTCCAGCATGACATGGGTATCCAGCGTTTTGTATCCCGCCGGTGCGGAGACCTCAAAGATGTACTGTTCGCCTTCCGCAATGTTGCTCAGCGTGATTTCACCGTTTTCCGTCTGCTGTATCGTTGTGGAATCGGTGCCCTCTTGAATCTTGAAAGTCGCGGGACTGCTGGTAATCAGCTTGCCATCCATATCGACTTTTTTGATGGTCAGCTTCATTTTTGACTCATTGGTGACGGTCACACCGTTGCTCTGCTTGGATTCTTCTTCTCGTCCCTTCGGCATCGGCGTGATGTCCGTCTTGCCGTTGCGGATGACCGCTTTGTAAATCGTGTCGTCCGCCTTATACCCCGGCGGAGCTTTGGTCTCCTTGAAGTAGTACGTGCCCGCCGGAAGATTATTGAATTGGACGGTGCCAAATTCTTTGTATGAAACTTCCGGATTCGTGAATTTTTCGCCCGTTACTTTCTGCGTGCAGTTTGCATCGCTGTACAGCGTAAATTCCGCATTGGCAAGCGCGCGGCCGTGCTCGGCATCGACCTTCTCGAACGAAATGTCCGCCGATACCGGCGCGTTGCGGATAACGAGCAGTGCGTGGTTGGAATAGTGCATCTTGCCGCTGTTGTCCTTCCACGCGGCGAGTGTGTGTTGGAATTTCGATTCATTCACCGTGCCATTACTCTGAATCGGTGAATCTTCGCCTTCGTAGTATTTGGTCGCGTCCTCCGTGACCTCGTACTCCTCGTAGCCGTCGGTGTCGTAGTCGTTGATGACATTGGCATCGTACTTCGTATCGCCGATGGACAGCTCGCGCAGGGAATATTTCGCAATCTCTCCGTCTACATACAGCGGAAGGTCTTTCCACGTGTACTGCCAGTTATTTTCCGCAGTCAATTCCTTCGTATAAACCTTTCCGGAGACATTCTCCAGCGGTCTGCCGTTGCGGCACAGCTGCACGGTGACGGAAACCTTGGAATCGTCCAAGGTTGTCTTCGTCCACTTCTTCACCGCGGTAACTGTCGTCAGCATCTTGGACGTGTTGTATAGAATCGGCGCGTCGTTTGGCGCGTTCGGATCCAGCCAAGTGTCTGTGGTATCCTTGTTGCCGTCATCATACGCGACGATTGTAAAGCGTACTGTACCTTTATCGGTAACGATAATGGAGATTTTTTTCGCGCCGGTGTAGCCCTCCGGAAGAATTTCTTCCAGATAGTACTTGCCTTCATACGATGTATCCACGGTATCTCCATCGACCAGCGGCGGCAGGCGCAGCTGCACATAGCCGTTCGCATCGGTCTGGACAATGTTGTCCGAAACTATCTCCGTATAGCCGAGCTTTCCCGCCTGCTGTGTTCTGACGGAATACTGGTTGGTATTCGGTCTGCGCAGCAATTCCAATGGCGAACCGTTTTGGTTGCTCAGTTTGAACTGAATGTTGCCCAGTCCATGGCCGGTCACTCTGTCCGCCTTGGACAGCGTCAGGATGCCCGCCTGCGCATAGATATTGGTCAAATGCACCGTTTGGTAGTACTGGTTGTCAATGTCGGCGGCATACGCAGCCATCGTGACCGAAACGCCGTCGTCCATATAGGACTTATCGCCGTTGGTATCGTTCTCGTGATTCTCCGCGTTGTGTATGGCGTAGCGGCTGGTGGACGTAAACGCTTTTGTCAGTGTGCCGGTGTGGGAATTCTCCTCGACCCGTATATCCTGCGCCGTGTAGTTATGTTCTTTGATGGTGTACTGCTCGCCCTGATATCCTTCGACAACCCATGTGTAGGTTTCCGTGGCTTTGTCATACGTCGTATAGCCAAGGTCTGTACTGTCATTCGAACTCGCCGCGTTGAGCGTCAACGTTCGCGTGTCGCTTGTATCATTGCTTTTTGTGACGGTAATCGAATAGTTCTTCTTGACCTCGTCAATCGCTGCGCTGTCGCCGACAAAGGTTTTTTTAATGATAACCTTTGCGTTTTTTTCGACCAGCACGCCGTCAATGTGCCAGCCGTCCGAGTTCTGATATTTTAGAACGTACCAGCGAATCGCATACTTATCCGTGGTCAGATTTTCGCTCGGAATGGGTACATCAACTCCATTCACTCGTTTGGAAACCGTTTGGCCGCTGTTTCGAATTTTTCTGAAAATTTCTTCATCTGTCGGCATGCTGTCAACGGTGATCTCCGCTTTGTCAACTCCGTTATCCAATGGACAGTAGATAGATTGGGTTGCTGTCTTGTCGGATGTTACGCGAAGCGGTATGTTATTTGCCGCGTTGCGGAGCGCTGCATCCAAATCGAATGCGGTGTCCGCGCCCGCCGCATCGGCAACATAAATACCGGATTGACGTTTATTATCCGCATCCATGAGAGGATGGCCTATTACGTGATCCGTGCCGTGGATGCGGGTGGAATACACGGAGTCTGTGAAATTCTCTATGGGCTGTGGATGGGTATTGCCGCCATAGTCCAGAATTTCACAGCCTAAGTTGACGAAAAAATTGACGGAATCCGGACGCTTTTTTACATCTCGCAGCTTCCACTTCGCCTGCAAATGCACCTCGGCGTTCTCATCCGCATATGCCTGCAGCGTAGTGTAGTCCAGCTTGTCGCCCGCCCGAATCGTTTTCGTTACTCCTCCAACTGTGGTCACTTCCCAGCAGTCAAACGTGTAGTAGTATTGCTTATATTTCGTGTCCTTTACCACTGCATAGTCGTCATCCGGACGCAAAACCGTGTGCGACACATTTTCCTGTATTTCAGATGTCGTATAGGTTGTAGATCCCTTGATGTGGCATGGCTGCACGACTGTTTGGTTATCTTTTAGACCGTTCTGTGAAAAAAAATCCTCCAGTGACTTCGACACATCGGTGTTATACACCACGCACAGCTTTTGATTGGCATCTTTCGGCTCAAAGATATACTGCTGCCGGATGCCGTCTGTTTGGTTCAGCGTGTAGGTTGTAGTGTAATCTGTATTGCTCGTTTTCGTAAACTGACTTGTGCAGTCCTTGCCGTCTACGTCCTTTGCCACCCATTGAATGGCACTCGCCGAAAAGTTCGGCAGGGTAATAGAAACATTTTCTGTTGCTCCGGTATTAAAGAACGCTTTTTCCGGAAGTGCTGCGTCTTTATTGACATAGGCGTAGCTTTTTTTGTTGTTCGCGGATATCGAATATTTCAGACAGTTGTTCTTTCGCAAAGTATCCATATTCGACAGCTTACCGGAATCCTTCGGCGTGTAGTATATCGCCGCACCTTTTCCCGATGTCAACATGTTCAACGGAATGCATTTTTCACTTCCAACTGTAAACACTTTTGTATCCGCCCAAATTGTATCGGGATTGCTTTTCACAATCATTTCGTGCGCGAAATGATTTGTGCTTTCAACCTTGATAGAAGAATCATATGCCTCAAAAATCTGTTTTAATTGTGTCTCGGTGATATAGTAGCGCTCGTTGGTGCTCGTACCAGTCGTTTGATTTTCCGGTATCGTCAGTTCGCCGCCTTTGAATTCGTTGGCGGTGCTGTCCCATGTCCATTCTGCTTTCACCGGTGTCCATGTGTTATCTATGGAGACATACGCATTGATCGGCATGAGCGGAACCTTCGTTGTGAAGGTGGTCTTTTGGTTGACGGTTACGGTATAGTCCGCTTTGTCGCCATTGATATTCTTCGGTTCCACTCGGATGCCGTTGACATACCATCCCACGCCTTCTTTGTACGGCAGGGTCATTGTGACGGACTTTCCGTTCAAAATGCATTGACTCTCCGGCATTGCAGTGCCGGAGAATTTTCCCGCGTCGTCTTGCGCTGAGACGGTGTAGAAGCTGTTGCTTTTAAGAAAATCTGTACTAGTCTTAAAGGAGGTTCCACTTATGGTGATATCTTTTACAAAAAATCCGTCTTTTGTTGGCTTCGAATTGTTCGGGATATAATACACGGAACAACTTCCATACGTTTTTCCGTCATCCTCAGAAATCATCGGGATTTTATATTCATCGTCGACGTTTATCGGCACGATATCCGCCCACATTCTGGCAGAGTTATCATAGATGGTAAGGTCTTGGTCATAGAATCCAATCGCAAAATTGTATTTCTGGGCATCCGTTTTATCCGGAGTATATTGGCTCGCATCGAATCCGTATTTTTTGTATACGGTTTCCGCCTGCGCCGACGTGATATAATAGCGCGTGTAGTTTTTCCCTGTACCCCACGAAGCAACGGATTGCGTTTTCGTTGTCGTCAGCAAGCCGACCTCTACCGGCTGTTGGTCAATCAGCACGAAGCAATGTACCTTCAAGCCTTCCGCTTTCGACTTATCCGTGGTCAAAAGCACTTGTTCGTTAATATTTTTGACCGTAACGGTTACAGTGTTCTCATCATTCTTTGTGATGGCAGTTACATTGCTGCCCTTTTCCACATACCATGTGACGGCTTTTCCGTCCTTGTCCTTGGAGGGCAAGTCAAATGTCGCTTCTCCGCCGCTCAAAATTTTCGTATCCGGAAGGGTGACATCAGAGAACTTTTCCTTGTCCGCCTCGTCAACGGAAATCGTATAGAATGAGTTGTTCTTGAGGACATCGGCATTGTCTATCGCCACATAACCCGTGGTGCTGTGCGGGGTGTAATAAATCGCCAGATTTTTCGCAATATCCTTAGTGTCCTCTACAAGGGGAACGCGGAACTGGTCGCTTCCTTCCGTCTGCTTTGGCATCTGGCGATTGTTTAATTTCTTGCCATTATCATAAGCAAATGGGAAATATCCGTTTTTGTCTTTGCTGGTGATGCCCCCTTCAAAGGTTACATCCTTGCCAAACCCGTAGTCTCTGTATGCGGTCTTTAACTCGTCATCCGTCACATAGTAATTGAGCGCCGGACCGGTTCTGCCCCAGACGTCCACGCGGTCGGTGTCCATTTGAATGGTACTGATTTGCGTCCATGCGCCGTTCACGGCGACATAGCATGGAATCTCCTTTGTGGACGCGTCCACGCCGCTCGCGCGAAGCGTATAGTTGCGGGTCAGACCGCTTGACAAGGCAGTGGTATCCGCAAGTTGTTTTTCGTTAACATCTGTCCAAAAGGTAACATTCGCACTCGATAGAAAGCTGCTGATATCTGTATTCGCTTCGTTCGTGTCAGAACCGTACTTAATGCCCTTGCTCTGTCCCTCGCGGATAATCAGGTCTTGGTATGTATCTTTCGCTGTAATCAGCCGCAGGCGATACGAGTACGTGTATAAATCTATATTGTCGTTGATTTTTGTATCAGAATTAAGTTTTGTTCGCGGGTTGTTGCCGTCTACGCCGCCGTTGCCATTTCCGTCCGCGCTGTCTGCGCGCGTGTACCATACGCATTCGCTGGCATTGGCAACGGAAGTCATGGCGTCTTTGTCTGGCGTAACTTCTTTCTTGTACACGCCGGTAGCTTTCAGGCTCTTTGTGCCGAGTTGTACGTTATTATTTCCCGTCAGAGCCTTTTCTAACGTTGTGCCCTTTGGTACTTGAATTGTGCGGGCGTGTTCAGATGCTTTCAGGCAATCATCAAGTGTTGTTCCGTCCGGCAGAGCTTCTTTTCGGTCGATATATAAATCATGCAGTGTGATGGTAACCGTGTCGGTTGCATCGTCTGCTTTCGCGTCCATGCCAATACTGTTGGGGAGCATCGACACCAGCAGACACAGCAGCAAAAAAGAGAGCGCGCGCTTTCCGCGGTTCTTTCCCGTCAAATCATGTCGGAAACGCATTCGACCATCTCCTCTCCAATACGACATAAACGACAAAAAAGCTGCTTAAAATTGCAGCTCGTCAGTTAGTTGCTAAGAATTTTAACATGGTTAAACGCGAATAGTAACTATTTTTGTCGTTCGTTTTTCCGTATAGACTATCGGTTTTTCGTATGAATCGAGGAAATATGAGCTTACATATGTAAAGTTATAGACCTTTACAGCATAGCAAAACAAGAGTTTATCAGCGAAATTTGCCGATAAACTCTTGTTTTGCTTATATTTTTTATTTTTCGCTTAATATCGTCCGATATAAATATACTCGCACTGTATAGTCAATAGGCCTACGGCAGCATTCGACCCTAGCATAATAAGTTTAACCATGTCGGAAAAGCCATGTATCATTGCTACTGGAATAAGAATCAAATCGCAGAGTATTGCTGCTATCTGAAGCCATTGCAGGTATAACGCTGCCTTCAACACACGATGATGTTGCTTCCAAAAGCGAAATAACGGTTTGAGCCAAGCATGCGCTTGCTCATAGGTTGTCGTGTGCCGATAAAAGTTTTTCGTGCTTCCAAAATGAGCATTTTTATTTAGATGATAGATCGCTTGCATATTCAGTATTTGAAGGAGGATTCCACCAAGAATTGTTTTAATCACTTTTTACCCTCTTTTTCTTGTTGAGAAAACGGCTTTGCTCTCTCGCCGTCAATTTCAATCCGGTAATTTTTGTCAATGGACGCTAAAATCGTTTCGTATGGATAATAACTTCCTGCATCTAAATTTTACCAGCTAACAAAGAGGATGGCAAGCAGATTGTGCCTTAAATTTCCAAACCGAACAAAAAGAATGCCGTGAAAAACAAAATTCTATATTTTTCTATAGTTTTCGAATTTTTGGTATCATTTCCGAAATTCTTTGGATATTTTCTACAATTTCTTTAATTTTTCTCTTGATTTTTTCCCCAAACATTCTATAATAACAGGTAAAGAAAGCAGAGCAGATCAGTCGGAATGTCTGGCTCTCTGCGTATATGTGAAGGAGGTCGTTTTTATGTTAAGCTTCATTCTTTGTCTGGCTCTCCTGATTGTCGGCTATCTTACATACGGAAAAATTGTCGACAATACCTTCGGTCCGGATGACCGTGAAACTCCTGCTGTGCGCATCAACGACGGCGTTGACTACGTTGTTATGCCGCAGTGGAAACTCTTTTTGGTTCAGCTGCTGAATATCGCAGGCCTTGGCCCGATTTTCGGCGCGATGCAGGGTGCTCTGTGGGGCCCTGTTGTATTCCTTTGGATCACGTTCGGTACGATTTTTGCCGGCGGTGTTCACGATTACTTCTCAGGTATGATTAGTGAACGAAACGATGGCAGTTCCGTCGCTGAAGTGACTGGTAAGTATCTGGGTTCCGGTATGCAGAACGTTATGCGTGTGTTCTCCGTTGTTCTGCTGATTATGGTCGGCACGGTATTTGCCGTTGGTCCTGCCGGTCTGATTGTTACGTTATGTAAAAACGGCGGTCTGTCCGGTGTCGTTACCACGACATTGTTCTGGCTGATTATCATCCTGGTTTACTACTTTATTGCAACGTTTATCTCGATTGATAAAATCATTGGCAAGATTTATCCGATCTTTGGTCTTTGCTTGATTATTATGGCAGTCGGCGTAATCTTTGGTATCTTTACCAATCCGGATTACACCATTCCTGAAATTTGGAGCCATATGTACAACATGCATCCGGCCGGCACCCCGATTTGGAGCTTCATGTTCATCACGGTTGCCTGCGGTGCAATTTCCGGCTTCCATTCCACGCAGTCCCCGCTGATGGCTCGCTGCATGAAGAGTGAGAAACAGGGTCACTTTGTATTCTACGGCGCCATGGTCGCTGAAGGCATCATCGCATTGATTTGGGCTGCAGCCGGCTGTGCTCTGTACAAGGTCACCGGCGGCGTAAGCACCGGCCTTGCAGCTGCATTGGCAGAAGGTCAGTCCGCAGCAATCTATGATGTATGCTCCAAGACAATGGGCGGTGTTGGCATTGCCCTCGCAATGATCGGCGTTGTTGTATGCCCAATTACTTCCGGCGATACCGCATTCCGTTCCGCTCGTCTGACGCTGTCTGATTGGTTCCATGTTGATCAGGGTTCTTATGCAAATCGTCTGAAGCTGTGTATTCCGGTTTTGGGTGTTGGCGCAATTCTTGGTATTGGCAACGCAATCGGCGCAATTGATTACACGGTTATCTGGCGTTACTTCAGCTGGACGAACCAGACATTGGCTATGATCGTACTGTGGGCAGCTTCGATGTATCTGTTCACCGAAAAGAAGAATTTCTGGATCACAGCAGTGCCTGCTACATTCATGAGTGCTGTTTCCTGCACATACTTCATTCTCGCACCGGAGTGCCTCGGCGGCTTGATTAACTCCAAGACGGCTGACGGCGTGACCATCTACAACACAGCTGTTGCTTACCCAATCGGTATCATCTTCGCAGCTGTACTGCTGATTATCTTCCTGCGTGCAACAAAGAAGCACTCTGCGAAAGCATCTCAAGCATAACCGCATGATCTGCGTTTTTCAGCCAGCTGCTGCATAGTCAGCGGCTGGCTGTTTTCTCTTATTCCATATACAAGCGAGGTTGTTATTATGATCTTCAAACCTTCTCCACTGAGCAAAATTACCGTGGATGATCAAGAACTGGTGCCGGACAAAAAGTCCTGCCGGAAAATTGGTCCGTGCGGTGTCGGCAAAAAGGCACTGTATCTCAATAGTTTTTTCATTGATCGAAAATACTATGTTCCCTTTCAGGCAATCCAGCGCGTATTTAAACGCGTTGCCATGAGTCAGGGCGGCTTTTCCGGAAAGGGCATGTTTGCCAGCATGGCATATCTTGTTGTTGAATTTGATCACGGCAAACAAAAGCAGTGTAATTTCAAACACGAGAGCGAAGTGGATGATTTGTTGGCCTTGCTTGCACGGGAACAGCCGCAAATCAAGAGAGTCAGTGCGCAGGCAGAACAGCGACTTGCTGCGCGCGAAGCACAGCTTGCTGAAGAAGAACGCTCGCGTCCAACGTTATCCGCTGCCGCTCAACAGGAAGTTGACGAATTACAGCGTGCCATTGACTATCTGGAACAAAAGCCGGAGCTGAGCGATCAGCTGAGCAAATCCGCAAAACGGAAGCGCGCCTATCAGTGCACCAGCCCAAGTTATCGCTGGGCAGCGATGGCAATTACCGTTTTGGGACTCGCTGCGTTGGCATACGGCATTTTTTCCTTCCTGCATCACGGCACGTTTGCTATTTACTTTACGCTGTTTGGTTTAGCTGCTATTTTTACTTTTGCAGGCTTCAGCGTACTCCCCACTGCAAAAAACAACAAAAAGTCCGTTTTGCAGTACGATGAGCAGGCGCAGCAGCACATGGAAGCGTATTTGAGCAAGTATCCCGCTTTCCCTGTTCCAGTGCGATATGCGCACCCGATTGTATTGAAGCGGATGCAGCGCGTTATCATCCAAGGCCGCGCACAGACAGCACAACAAGCGTTGGAAATCGTCAAAACCGACCTCAAAGCACTCAACGCCGATGTACAGGTATCGCAGGAGGAGCATGACGAAGTGGTTGCCATTAAGCCGATGTTCCTGAACGCCGCGTATGAATAACGAAAAATCCAGCTTTTACAGAGCGTGTCCGTAAAAGCTGGATTTGTTTTATTTTAAGAGGTTTTTTCTTTGTTTTGCTTTTTGTTTTAAGCTCTTTGGCGCGGTCATTAAGCTGATGCATGCATCATCATAAACCGAACGCAAGTGTTGCCGCATTTTGTCATTTGTGTTGACAAAATCTTCCGCTTTATCAGCCAAATCAAACCAAACGCTGCAATTTTCATTCAAATCCCAAAGATCATTTCGTCCAATCTCGGTATTCCAATCATGTACGTCTCCTATTTTTTGAATGAAAAAGCTCAAAATACGTAATGCACTTTCCAACTGTTTCTTTTCAACAGCACTCTCAAAATCCGAAACATAAATTTCTACGGGAACAAAAAACATACTTTTTTTGATAAATGAATGGTCTTTATCCACCATCTGAAAGGACTGCATGACAAATTGAATTTCCGTTTCCGCTGATTGAGAAAATTTCTCTCCCCTCTGACCACAACGCCAACGATAATATTGATACGCCGCGTTCTGCACACGAAGCACTTGTTTCTTAAATTCCTTACTGTTATCCGGCTGTATCTGTTCCAATTGCTTTTTCGCAGAGGTATATTCTAACCAAAAATCCCGTTTTGTTGTATCGGATGCAGAAGCTCCGGATAAAGCCAGCGGACCATTGAGAAACAATACATAAATAAGATATGCAACACTGATATTTTCTAGTACCGTCCAAACGTGTACCGTATGATTCCAGCATAGAAAAAAGATGCACGCTGCGGCAAAGAGCATCTGGCTGAATCGCAATGTATAATAACTGATTTTTGTCAAAAGCCCCGATTCAAACCATGCTGATTTGATAAAGACCATGTTTGCCTTGCGAAAAAGTGACATATTATTCAGTATTTTTCTCCGCTCTATGATGTTGTAGCGGTTGGTAAAATCGACCCAAAGACAAGCCGAGCAAATAATCATACAAAAAATCAGCTCAACCAAACACCGTCCGAATAATTCTAAAGCATTCAAAACTTGGTTCCATCCTGTTCTTTCCACTCATAATACGTTTCGGTCAGCTGTGACATTCCCAAATCTATTAGATATTGATAAACTTTTTTCTCTCCTAATTTTCGAGCTTCTCGCTCATTTTTTCGATGTTCAATCTCTGTATCTCCTTGCCGAGTATTATTGAGCCACTGATAATAATGTGTCAATTCATGTGCAATGGTACATAATATTGCAAAAATCGTATCTTCTAGACCATGTTTCTGACATTGCTTTTGAAAATCACCAACAGCACCGGTTGCGATAGTAATATGTGGTTCTTCTAAACGGTTATAAGGTTTACTGCATTTCCCGCTGACTTGTTCTCCGGACATAGCACGCACTGTGTCAGAGGCCTTGAAATATATCGTAACACGAATTGGAAATTCATAATAATCCCTCGCCCATTCGCAAAACATATAACACGGCCATTTTATTTCGGGTGGAATTTGAGTGTCGAATCTTGTATGCAGTCCCGTGCGCACTTTTTTATCACTGTAAAAAACTTTCCAGTTTTCCGATTTCCAAATATCCATATGATATTCTCCCGTTTGGCTTTCTGATATGCATGCATCTAACAGCTTCATTATACGGTTTTCTTCGCATCCTGTCAAAATATTTCTGCGAGCATGTGGTTTCTACTGCACTCCGTTGTTTTTTCTTTTTTGTTTTGGTGAGGGCAATTCATCGTACATTGCCTCAAACAGCTTTGTAAGAAACGCTTTGCTGTCGACTTCATCCACAAGAAGCATTTCTTTTGCCCCCTCATACGGAAGAGCGCAAATTGCCTCGGGCATAAGTTCTAAAGCGGTTCTTGTTTTCTTTACAAGCAACCGGTCATCATATATTCCGCCGACGATTTTACCGCGATAATAAAGGATAAATTCCCCCATCATCGACCGGTAAGAAACCGCATTCAAGTCTGATAACTGTTCTAAAATGAAATGAAGGTACTCTTTACTGGATGCCATGATTCCTCCTGTTTAACACAGCTGTCCCGGCAGCTTCTGCTTTTCTTTTGCCGGAAAGGTGGATTCAAACTGTTCAAACCCCTCTGGGTTTCTCTCACAGACAAAATACCCATCGGGGTCTTTGTAAGTGCCGGAGATGCCGTCCAAAAATCCGAGTTTCAGTTCTTTGATAAGAAAATAATCTGCCTCCGGGTCGTCGGCATAGCGCACGCCCTTGGCTTTGGCCGGAACAAAGCCAGACTTGCCGTAAAAGTCAATATTGCCGGTAATGGCAAGCGCCCCTGCACCCATTTCCTTGGCTTTTTTCATGGAATAGTCGAGCAGCTGCTTTCCATAGCCTTGCCGCTTGTATGCCGGTGCGATGCCAATAGGACCGAAGGTCATGATCGGCACCTTTCGTCCATCGTCACAGTTGATTTCTGACCGTACATAGATAACCTGCCCGATCAGCTCACCATTCAGCTCCATCACGAAGTCCAGCTCCGGCACAAATGCCGGGTCATCCCGATAACAGTGCAGTACATAGTGCTCCATACAGCCGGGCCGGTAAACATTCCAGAACGACTCACGGGTCAGATTTTCGACGGCTCTGTAATCGTCTTTCGTTTCCAAACGAATGATACGATTTTTTTCTGACATAACGATTCTCCTTCTATCAATGATTTTGTCTGCTGCATTCTCTGATCCAATGATTCAGGAACTGCATCTGTTCCTTGGTATGGAACCAATGCTCTCCGCCGGGCATGACGGTCAGTTCGGCATGGTGCTGCTCGGCAAATGCAGATACCGTTTCAAGGGATGTCAGGTTGTCATGCTCGCCGTACAGAATGCAGGTGGGAACATTCCAGATAATCGGATGCTTCCGCACATAGCAAAGATACTCCCAAGACAGCTTCTCTCCGAAATCTGTGGCGATTTCCCTTTGCTCAGCAAGCTCCTGTTCCGTCACATTCGCCCATTGCATCATATTGCAGATCAGGGCTTCCATATCCACGACAGGCGAGATCAAATAAGCTCGGTCAACCAGCGTTTCATCCAGCGAGGATAGCGCAAAGAAAGCCCCTATGCTGTTTGCAACCAAGGTGATGTGCTCACGCTGACTTCTCTGCACGGCAAAAAATGCAGAAAACTCTTTCTTAGCTTCCCAAGGCGTTTGCGAACGGTAATCAAACCCGATTACTTCGTCCTTCGGAAATGGCGATTTATAGTACTCAGCTTCCCCAGCCGAGCCGCCCTTTCCGTGAACATATATAATTAAATTTTTCATTTTATCCTCATGTCCCTTTCTCAAAACAGCGGGATTTCGCCGTCAAAAAATAATCCGTGCAATCTCCATCGTCACGATTTTCAGCACTGCGCCACTTGACATGACATAGAACCATATCTCGCGCATCTTTTGCGTTCCTGCAATCGGCGTAGCAATGGCGGCAACAATAATCAACAGTGCGCCGACACAGCCGACAATGGTAGGCACGCTGACGAGCGGGAACAGACCCGGCGCGCAGCTGCCGTCAATAGCGTGTTGAATGGTCTTGTCCAGCCCGTCCCGCGCTGCTGCAAAGCAGCATACTACAAGTCCGAACGCCAGCAGAACTGTGCTCCTGCGTCCCCAATATTGAATGCTCGTGCGATTAAGAACCGACCAGCCGATAAAGCCCAGCAGGGCAAGGAGCATCAAAGTTGTCGCCGTAGTTATAGCATTTCCAAAATAGAGTTTCATGTTCCCTGCACCTCTCCATACTGAATTATAATCGTTCTGCACGCATCACAGCAGCAAGCTTCCACGCTGGTGCGGCCGCCGATCTTCAATCCGGTGAGCCTTACAAATCCATCCGTGTTTTTTGCATTTTCCAAGGCGCTCGGCACTTCGCTTGCAAAGCTGAACGCGCCGTCCTTGCTGCTGAACAGGTAGCCTTTTCTCATTTCTTTCCCGCATTTCGGACACATCATGATCATTTCCTCCTATAGCCCTTGAGCGAACCTGCCGTAATTATCTCCTTCATCAAAGTAACCGTTCGGTAACTCTATTATAGTTACCGAACGGTTACTTGTCAAGAGCAAATGGAAAAAATGTATTTGTTTTATTTTTATAACGTGTTTCTCTAAAACTTGGCGTCTCTTCCCTTTCTCAAAAATGGGCATAGAAAAAGGATCTCCGAAGAAATCCTTAATCTTATGCTGTATTTACATTGTTCCGTATTATTACTATCAGTCTGCTTTTTTGACTGATTTTCACATCACTCATACGAGGAATTTTTATGCTTTTTACTTATCTTGATGCTCAGACAGAATCTTAACTGCCTGCTCATCCTGCGAGTCACAGCATACCTCTGTGACATCTTCCAGCAGAACAACCGTATCACCGTCTGGACTGCCATCATCGGTTAACTGATGAATAAAAACCGCGTTATCGTCTAGTGCAGTGACGATACCTGTTACATCATAATTATCGCTTTCACGCAGCTCGATAGATACGACCTTTTGTGTTTCCTGTGCAAATCGAAAGATGGAAGGAATAATTTCTTCTTCATCTTGCACTTTGAGCGTTGGATGCTGCTGTCCTCGTAAAGAATAGAGCTTTTGCGCTCTTTTTGCGCGTGTAGATTCTATCTCACAGCGATATAACGCATCACGCTTTAATACCATGAATCCATCATAATTGCCGTAGCAATCGATTTCGCTTAACAGCAAAAACTCATCGGAGCATGCAAGAATATAACCGGTCATAAAACGCGCTGTATCTTCTGAACGATAAATGCTGACCAGCTTTCTTTTCTTCTTTGCTTTTTCTATCAGTTCATCCAACATGACAACCCCTCTTTCGTAAGCCCTTGTGAATTTGTACAAGTTTAGTATAGCTCTTAAAAAGAAAGTTGTCAATCGTAAATATTGGTTTATCTCCGACCCAATCGTTCTTTAAAGTCAGAGTATCCAAAATCGGTCAACTGTTCACACGTGCCGTCTGCCTTTCGCAGATAAATGTTGGGAAGCGGCATTCCGTTGAACGTATTGTTTTTGCAGGTCGTGTAAATTGCCATGTCTCCGAATGCCAGCAAGTCTCCTGTTTTCAATGGGTGCTGGAAGCTATATTCGCCAACGACATCTCCCGAAAGGCAGGTCGGGCCGCCAAGACGAACGGTATAAGGCAATTCTTCCGGTTCACCTGCGTGCAGCAGCGGCGGGCGATATGGCATTTCCAGCACGTCCGGCATATGACACGCCGCGCTGGCATCTAAAATTGCAATCTGGGTTTCATTATTTTGCATGGTGTCCAAAACACGCGTCATCAGAAAGCCTGCGTTGAGTGCCCATGCTTCCCCAGGCTCCAGATAAACCGTCACATCCCACTGCTTCTGTGCATATCGGATGCATCGTTCCAGACGTTCTATGTCGTATTCTGATTTTGTGATATGGTGACCGCCGCCGAAGTTCACCCACTTCATGCGCGGCAGAATGTCTCCAAAGGTTTTTTCAACCGCTGTCAATGTTGTTTCCAAATCATCGGAATTTTGTTCGCACAGCGTGTGAAAATGCAGGCCATCTAGCAAGTCTAATAACGAAGGGCATTGGCTTACCGCAATGTCAAACTGCGCACGCGTTGTGCCCATGCGGCTGCCCGGAGCACACGGATCATAAATGGCATGTCCCTCTTGCGTAGAATATTCCGGATTGATGCGCAAACCAACGCTTTTTCCTGCGCGCTTTGCCATTTCTCCAAACCGCTTCAATTGGGAAGGAGAATTAAACACAATGTGATCGGCATATGTCAATAGCTCTGCGAATTCATCCTCACGGTATCCGGCGCAAAATACATGCACTTCTTTATTCGGCATTTCTTCTGCACCCAATCGCGCTTCGTATAATCCGCTCGCCTCTGTTCCCGCAAGATACGGCTCAAAGAATGGATAGCAATCGTAATTGCTAAACGCCTTCTGAGCCAATAATACGCGGCATCCGGTGCGCTGTGCCAGCTCTCCCAATATTTGCGCATTGTGTATCAGGGCTGATTCATCCAGTACATAGCACGGGGTCGGCAGAGCGCGAAGCTCTGCCGATATGGTGCCGTCAATTGGCGCGAATGGTGCGCGAAGATCTCTGGTTTCCTGCATCAGTCTACCAGTGCCGGCGCGTGGCTTTCGCTGCGCGGCAGACCGTACTGATCCAGTGCATCGAGGAACGGATCCGGATCAAATTCCTCTACCGTGTAAACACCCGGCTTCTCCCACTTGCCAGTCAGCATCATCAGTGCGCCGCACATAGCCGGAACACCGGTGGTGTAGCTGATGGCCTGACTGCCAACTTCCTGATAGCAGGACTGATGATCACAAATATTGTAGATATAATAGGTCTTTTCTTTGCCGTCCTTGGTGCCGGTAAAGATACAGCCGATGTTGGTCTTTCCCTTGGTGCGCGGGCCGAGACTTGCCGGATCCGGAAGCAGTGCCTTGAGGAACTGAATCGGAACAATTTCCTGACCGTTGAAGGAAATCGGCGTGGTGGACAGCATACCGACATCTTCCAAGCAGCGCATGTGATCCAGATAGCTCTGACCGAATGTCATAAAGAAACGAATGCGCTTGACGCCTGGAATGGTCTTTGCCAGCGACTCAATTTCTTCGTGGTGCAGCAAATACATGTCCTTGTCACCGACCTGATCGAAGGTGTATTCCCGCTTGATGCTCATGGCCGGAATCTCAACCCAATGACCGTTCTCCCAATAGCTGCCCGGTGCGCTGACTTCGCGCAGATTGATTTCCGGATTGAAGTTGGTTGCAAAAGCATAGCCGTGATCGCCGCCGTTGCAGTCGAGAATATCAATGGTGTCAATCTGGTCAAATTCGTGCTTTGCAGCGTATGCACAATACGCCTGTGTCACGCCCGGATCAAAGCCGCAGCCGAGCAGTGCAGTCAAGCCGGCATCCTCAAATTTCTTTCGATATGCCCACTGCCAAGAGTAATCAAAGTACGCCGAAAATCCTTCTTCTTCACAGCGCTTTTCATAAATTGCACGCCATTCCGGATCGTCGGTGTCTTCCGGCTCATAGTTTGCGGTATCCATATAGTTGACGCCGCAAGCCAAGCAAGCATCCATAATGGTCAAATCCTGATACGGCAGTGCGATATTCATAACCAAATCCGGCTTGTAGTCGTGAATGAGGTCAATGACTTGCTGTACATCATCTGCATCAACCTGTGCGGTTGTCACGATGGTCTTGGTCTTGCCTGCCAATTTCTCTGCCAGTGCATCACACTTGGACTTGGTGCGGCTGGCAATGCACAGCTCGGTAAATACATCGCTGACCTGACAGCACTTCTGGATTGCAACACTGGCTACGCCGCCGCAGCCGATTACGAGAACTCTACTCATATCATGTACTCCTTTTTTGAATCTCTATGTTTATACGTGCAAGGCTAACAGCAGTTCCCGGAGAACTTTGCAGGCTGTCGCCGTGGATACACCACTGGTGTCCAGCATCGGTGCCAACTCGTTGACATCCGCCGCAACAATGTTTGCTTGTGTGATGGTTCGAATGGCAGTTAACAGCTGTAAAAAGCTCACGCCGCCAGCTTCCGGCGTTCCGGTTCCCGGAAATGCCGATGGGTCTAAGCAGTCCAAGTCAATCGTCAAGTAAACAGGTACCTGTGTGCGTGTGAGCTGCTCTGCCAACTCTGCTAAGCCGTCAAAAGAAAACGGATGCATGTCCGTGTGCTGCGCTGCAAAACGGAATTCTGCACGTTCGCCGCTGCGAATGCAAAATTGATGAATGCGTCCATCGCCAATCAAATCATGGCAGCGGCGCAGGACACAGGCATGGCTGAGCCGTGCGCCGAGATAGTCGTCACGCAAGTCTGCGTGGGCATCGAAATGTACGATGTGAAGCTCTGGATATTTCTCCAAAACGGCACGGACAGCGCCCAATGTGACCAGATGTTCGCCGCCTAACAGCAGCGGAAACTTTCCGTCTGATACAATTTCCCGTGCGCGCGCTTCAATATCAGCGAGTGCCATTTCACTGCTGCCGAAGCACAGCTCCAAATCTCCGCTGTCAAATACGGAAAGATCTTCCAGATCTTTATCCTGATAAGGGCTGTATGTCTCCAAGCCAAAGCTTTCGTGCCGCATAGCGGCCGGACCAAAGCGTGCACCCGGACGAAAGCTCGTGGTGGAATCAAACGGCGCGCCGAATAAAACAATTTTTGCGTCTTGATAGCTGCTTTCACAGCCGATAAAATTTTCTACATTGCGCTGCATCGCTTACTCCTCCACTTCTTCCAGCATCTCTTCCAAAAAGGCCGGAAGATAAAACGCACCCTTGTGCAGTCTGGTTGTATAGTAGCGGGTGCGCATATTCAGTGCGTTCCAAGCCTCTGCGTCCAAATCATCCACAGGATGATATTTTTTGCTGGCAAAACCAAACAGCCAGTATCCGGCTGCAAAAGTCGGGATGTGCGCCTGATATACACGGCTGATAGGAAACGTGCTCGCAATGCGCTTGTGGCTGCGCTGCATGGCATGGGCATCCTCCGCATAGAACGGGCTTCCCTGCTGATTGACCATAATGCCGTCTTTCTTCAACGCATTGTAACAGTTTCCGTAAAATTCGCGGGTAAACAATCCTTCAGACGGGCCAAACGGGTCGGAAGAATCTACAATAATCAAATCGTATCTTTCTTCACAGCGACGAATGAACTTCAGTGCATTGCCAAAATGGATGTGCACGCGGCGGTCATCCATACGGCAGGCGTTCTCCGGCAAATACGCGCGGCACGCCTCGACAACTGCCGGATCCATTTCCACCAGATCAATGTGCTTGACGCGGTCATATCGCGTCAGCTCTCGTACAACGCCGCCGTCTCCGGCACCGATGACCAAAATATCTTTTGCCTCTTGATGAACAGACATCGGCACATGGGTGATCATTTCATCATAGATAAATTCATCGCGTTCTGTCAGCATGACATTGCCATCCAGTGTCAGAACACGGCCAAATTCCGGTGTTTCAAAAATATCAATGCGCTGATATTCGCTCTGCTTAGAATATAGCTGGCGATTGACACGGATGCTGTGCTTCACATCCGGTGTATGAAATTCGGAAAACCACATTTCCATTTTGTTATCCCTCCTTACGCAAGAACATTCAAGTACTGAATATCCGGATCTTCCGGTCCGGTCACATTGCATCCCTTTGTCTTGGCATATTCAATATAATCCAAGATTTCCGGCGTGATGCGTTCGCCCGGTGCAACAATCGGAATGCCTGGCGGATAGCACATGACAAACTCGCTGCACACACGGCCTTCCGTTTCGCGCAGCGGCAGACTGCATTTTTCTGCATAGAACGCTTCCTGCGGACTGGTCACAACCTGCGGATCTATGTATTCCTGACTGAGCAAACCTGTGCCATCTGTCTGGAAGCGACGGCGGATTTCTGCCAAAGCACTGACCAGACGCTCCACTTCCTGTGCGCGGTCACCGATAGACAGATACGCCAAAATATTGCCGATGTCACCAAATTCAATTTGAATATCATATTCATCGCGCAAAATATCGTATACTTCAATGCCGGCAAGACCAATATCCAGCGTATGAACGCTGAGCTTTGTCGTATCAAAATCGAAAATCGAATTTCCGTTTACAAGCTCCTTGCCGAACGCATAATATCCGCCGATGGCATTGATTTCTTCCCGTGCATATTCTGCCATATCTGCGACCTGATGGAAAACTTTTCTGCCGCGCAGGGCAAGATTCCGGCGGGAAATATCCAAGCTGGACATGAGCAAATAGCTGCCGGAGGTCGTCTGCGTCAGATTGATAATCTGGCGCACATATCCCGCGTGTACATTGGGGCCGATCAGAAGCAAGCTGGACTGTGTCAAGCTGCCGCCGCTCTTGTGCATGGAAACCGATGCCATATCTGCACCCGCCGCCATCGCAGAAACCGGCAGACCCCCGCCGAAATAGAAATGCGTGCCGTGCGCTTCGTCTGCCAGACATAGCATACCGGCTTCATGTGCCATTTTCACAATCGCGCGCAAATCGCTGCAAATGCCGTAATATGTCGGATTATTGACCAAAACAGCCACGGCATTCGGGTGCTCCGCAATCGCCTTTGCGACCTGTTCGCGGCGCATGCCGAGGGAGATGCCCAATCGCTGATCCACTTCCGGATTGACATAAACGGGAATTGCACCGCATAAAACCATCGCATTGAGCACACTGCGGTGCACATTTCGCGGCAGAATAATCTCATCGCCGCGCTTACAGGCAGTCAAAATCATGCTTTGCACGGAGCTGGTCGTTCCGCCGACCATCAAAAACGCATGTGCTGCGCCGAAGGCATCCGCCGCCAGTTCTTCCGCTTCTCGAATGACAGAGACCGGATGGCACAGATTGTCCAGCGGCTTCATGCTGTTGACATCCACGCCGACGCACTGCTGTCCCAAAAATTCCGTCAATTCCGGATTGCCGCGGCCGCGTTTGTGGCCTGGCACATCAAAAGGAACCACGCGCATCTGGCGAAAATTCTCCAGTGCTTCATGGATTGGCGCGCGGCTTTGATCGCGCGTAAAATGATTTCCGTTCATATTTCCTCCGTTCTGGCTCCGACAGCAACAAAAAAACGCAGGTTTGCACAATTTGCAAACCTGCGTGTCATTCCGATTTTCTTGCTGTCGAAAGCGCTTCGGCACATTGCCGCCGCGGCAAGGAAAAGCGAATATGAATGTCTTTTGAGAGTCTATATAGCAATTATTACTTTTACTACTCTTATTGACCGTTTCACAAGTCTGCGCTTTCTGCGCAATTCTGGTTATAAAGGAACCAACTTATAAAATTTGAGCTTCTAACTCAATCAATAAGGCAACCAAA
>ERZ1026850.106-NODE-106-length-53827-cov-4.442405_pt1 | contig 53827 bp, 34 predicted proteins | sample MGYA00380155_ERZ1026850 | MGnify/ENA primary metagenome ERZ1026850 (study PRJEB33269, sample SAMEA4719791) | human gut metagenome | biome: human-associated habitat; feature: organic feature; material: feces | place: Cameroon | collected 2013-10 ... | reverse complement strand
ATGAATTAACGAATTGATATAATCGTTTTACGATTAACAATTTGAACGAATTTAGCTAACGCAATTAGAAAAAAATCGATAATTTGGGAAATTCGTTGTTCTTTCTGACGAAGGTTTAGCTCGGCGGCCGAAGGGTAAGCCAAAGCGGCAAAGCCGAGCGACGCCGTCTGAGGCTAAATAAGCTATTCGTTGTGAAAGCAGTATATGGCCAAAACTCTTAGAAGCGACACGCTCCTCAAATCACTCCAAATGCCGGACGAACCTAATATTTTGCCTGAAACATTTGGGTGGACGAAAAGGAATTTGTAATTTTGCCGTTATCCTTTCGTAGGACCCCATACTTTTATGGTTTAGTGTCCAGGCCCATCGACCGCATGTGGCGGCACGGCGCGGCATTACTAAAACGATCAATTCAATGACACAGGAAGAAGACATTCGCAACGCCGTCCGCGTGCTCCGCGAGGGCGGCATCATTCTTTACCCCACCGACACCGTGTGGGGCATCGGCTGCGACGCCACCAACCCAGAGGCCGTGGCCAAGGTGTACAAAATGAAACAGCGCGACGACTCGAAGGCTCTAATCTGCCTCGTCGACAGCGACGCGCGCCTGCAACGCTACGTGCGACAGGTGCCGCCCGTGGCATGGGACCTGCTCGACGCCGCCGTCGACCCCATGACCATCATTCTCGACGGCGCCGTGAACCTCGCGCCCAACCTCATCGCCAACGATGGGTCGATCGCCATGCGCATCACACGCGAGCCGTTCTCGCACGAACTGTGCTACAGGTTCCAGAAGGCGCTCGTATCGACCAGCGTGAACATCAGCGGCGAGCCCGCAGCGCAAAACTACTGCGACATTGCGCCCGAACTGCTGGAGCAGGCCGACTATGTGTGCTTCGCGCGCCGACAGGAGCACAAGCCCCACAAGCCAAGCTCGATCGTGAAGCTCGGACAGGACGGACAGGTGACCATCATCAGGAAATAACATCAACCAACCCTCAGCGCCCCCGAGGGCGCACATCATTACTCTCATCATAGGCAAGCCCATGTTGGAAAAACTGATAGCCTGGAGGCAACGCAACCTCACAGACAAGCAAACCACACAGGTGCTGGCGTTCTTCGTCGGCATCCTGGCAGCCGTGGCAGCCTTCCTGCTCCATTGGATCATCCACCTCATACAGCAGCTGCTCACGAAAGGCTTCGCAACCGACGACGCCAACGTGCTCTTCCTGCTCTTCCCGGTGGTGGGCATCTGGCTCACGTCGCTCTTTATAAAATATGTGGTGCGCGACAACATATCGCATGGCATAACACGCGTGCTATACGCCATATCCACCAACCGCTCGCGACTGCGGCGCCACAACTGCTGGACGTCGGTCGTGGCGTCGGCCATCACCATCGGCTTCGGCGGATCGGTGGGAGCCGAGGCACCCATCGTGCTCACGGGATCGGCCATAGGCAGCAACCTCGGACAAATCTTCAAGCTCGACAAGCGACAGCTCATGCTGCTCGTGGGATGCGGAGCAGCAGCCGCCGTGGCCGGCATCTACAAGGCGCCCATCGCCGGCATGGTGTTCACGCTCGAGGTGCTCATGATCGACATGACGATGTCGTCGATCGTGCCCATCCTCATAGCAACCATCACCGCCAACGTAACGAGCTACCTGCTCGTGGGCGACAAGTCGATGTTCTCCTTCACGCTCGACTCGGCGTGGAGCGTGGAGCGCATACCCGCCACCGTGATGCTCGGCGTGTTCGGAGGCTTCGTGAGCCTCTACTTCATGCGCGGCATGACCTGGTGCGAGGGACAGTTCGCCCGCATGCGCCGACACCCCTACCGCAAGCTCATCGTGGGCGGACTGGTGCTCAGCACGCTCATTTTCTTCTTCCCATCGCTCTATGGTGAGGGATGGGACAGCCTCGTCATCCTGCTCAACGGAAAGACCGAGAGCGACTGGGACCATGTGCTCGACGGGTCGCTCTTCTACGGCCACACCGACCTGCTGGTGCTCTACGTGGCCATGGTGCTGCTCACGAAGATCGTGGCCACCTCGTCGACCAACGGCGCCGGCGGATGCGGCGGAACGTTCGCACCCTCGCTCTTCGTGGGCGGCTTCGCCGGCTTCCTCTTCGCCCGCCTGTGGAACATGGAGCAGATCGGCGTTTACATCCCCGAGAAAAACTTCACCCTGCTGGGAATGGCGGCCGTCATGGCCGGCGTGATGCACGCACCGCTCACCGGCATCTTCCTCATAGCCGAGATAACGGGCGGCTACCAGCTCTTCGTGCCCCTGCTCATCGTGAGCGTGGTGAGCGTCATGGTGATCAGCATCTTCGAGCCCCACAGCATCTACGCCATGCGACTGGCGCGCGAGGGAAAGCTCATCACCCACCACACCGACCACAGCGTGCTCACGCTGATGAGCATGGACGCCATCGTGGAGAAAGACGTGGTGAGCGTGAAGCCCGACATGCCCTTGGGGCGCGTGGTGAGCGTGCTGAGCAACAGCGACAGCGCCTTCCTGCCCGTGCTCGACCAGGGCGGACGACTGCTGGGCGAGATCGACCTGACGAAGATTCGCAACATCGTGTTCCGGCCCGAGCTCTACCAGAAGATGCGGGCCAGCCAGGTGATGACACCCCTGCCAGCCATACTCTACCGCAACGAGCCCATGACCGAGGTGATGCGCAAGTTCGACACCACCAACGCCAGCGTGCTGCCCGTGGTCGACATCAACAACGTGCTGCAGGGCTACATTACCCGAACACGCCTCTACAGAACCTATCGAAAGGTGGTGGCCGATTTCTCAACCGAATAAGGCCACCCGCCAACGCGGCTAACTATCTATTACCCAACGGAAATCTACCAACCAAAGATTTGCGCGTTCCAAGAAAAAGACGTAACTTTGCAGGCTGAATGATGCCACTACAATTACACATCGACCTCCTTGAACTCATCCTCAAGGGCATGCTCATCGGAATCATCGCCTCCGCGCCCATGGGCCCGGTAGGCATTTTATGCATACAGCGCACCTTGAAAAAGGGGCGCTGGTTTGGCTTTATCACAGGTGTGGGAGCCTCGGTGAGCGACTTTATCTACGCCCTCTTCACGGGCTTCGGCATGAGCTTCGTCATGGATCTCATCACCAACCCCACCAACAAGTTCTGGCTGCAGATATCGGGAAGCGTCATGCTCATGGTGTTTGGCGTTTACTGCTGGCGATCGAACCCCATGAAGTCCATGGGGCGCGACGGGCAGAAGAAGAGGGGATCGCTCACCCACAACGGCATAACGGCGTTCCTCGTTACGTTCTCAAACCCGCTCATCATCTTCCTCTTCATGGCAACCTTCGCCCAGTTTGCGTTCGTCATCCCCAACCACCCGGTGGAGATGGCCGCCGGCTACCTCAGCATCGTGGCCGGAGCGCTGCTTTGGTGGTACGGACTGACGTGGGTGGTCTCGAAGATCGGCACACGCTTCAACGAGATGGGCATCCTCATCATCAACAAGGTCATAGGATCGCTCGTCATCATCTTCTCCATCGTGGTGCTCATCGGCACCGTATTCAACCTCTACACTTTCCAGTATTGACCGTGGGGAATGGGGCGGCGCAACACACCGAAAGCCCACATTCCGCACAAGCCACACCCAACATTTAGCTACACAGAAATGTTTATCGCACAAGAATTAAGAAAGAAATCGATCGCCGAATATCTGCTCTACATGTGGCAGATGGAAGATCTCATACGAGCATACGGCTGCTCACTGGCAAGAATCAGGCGAGAGTACATCGACCGGTTCGACTACACCGACGAGCAGAAAGACGAGGAAACCGACTGGTTCGGAAACCTCATACGCATGATGAACGAGGAGGGACGACGCCAGGAGGGACACCTGCAGATCAACAAGATCATCGTGAAAGACCTGGCCGACCTGCACAACCGGCTCATGCTCTCGGGCAAGTTCCCATTCTACAACGCCGAATACTACAAGGTGCTGCCCTTCATCGTGGAACTGCGCAACAAGGGCGACAAGGAGGTCAACGAGATCGAGAACTGCCTCGACGCGCTCTACGGCGTGATGCTGCTGCGCCTGCAGCAGAAACCCGTGTCGGACGAAACCGAGAGCGCCATCAAGGAGATTACCACCTTCATAGGCATGCTCAGCGATTATTACATCAAGGATCGGACCGAGGGGCTCGACTTTGGCGACGAATAAGCCGCCAAGCACCACCCCAACGACACACAAAAACACTCAATAGACATGAACATTCTTGTAACAGGAGCCAACGGGCAGCTCGGAAACGAGATGCAGCTGGTCAGCAAGCTGTCGAAAACCGACAGCTACACCTTCACCGACGTGTGTGAGGGCTACCAGAAACTCGACATCACCAACCTCGACGAGATACGCCGAGTGGTGGCCGAAGGGAACATACAGTGTATCATCAACTGTGCCGCGTGGACCAATGTCGACAAGGCGGAGACGGCCGGACCCATCGTGGAGACGCTCAACGCCACGGCGCCGGGCTACCTCGCACAGGCCATGAAAGAGGTGGGCGGACTGCTCGTCCACATCAGCACCGACTATGTGTTTGGAGGCGATCCTTACAACACGCCCTGCCGCGAGGAGCAGAAGGGCACACCGACGGGCGTCTACGGACTGACCAAGCTCCACGGCGAGCAGCTCATCGAGGCATCGGGCGCCAACCACATCATCATACGCACGGCGTGGCTCTACTCGGAGTTTGGCCACAACTTCGTGAAGACCATGATGCAGCTCACAGCCACCAAGCCGCAGCTCAAGGTGGTGTTCGACCAAACCGGCACGCCCACCTACGCCGGCGACCTCGCACAGGCCATCTTCGACATCGTGGAGGGCCGCAAGTTTGAGAACCACTCGGGCGTGTACCATTTCTCCAACGAGGGCGTCACCTCATGGTACGACTTCACCAAGAAGATTGCCGAGCTGGCCGGAAACACCGCCTGCGACATACAGCCCTGCCACAGCGACGAGTTCCCGTCGCCCGTGAAGCGACCCGCCTACAGCGTGCTCGACAAAACCAAGATCAAGCAGACCTTCGGCACCAACGTGCCCTACTGGGAGGACAGCCTCAAGAAATGCGTGGCAGCCCTGCTCAAGCAACAATAAACACACACTACCATCACACACATGGCAAGCATAGCTAACGAAATCAAAAGGCGACGCACATTCGCCATCATCTCACACCCCGACGCCGGTAAGACCACACTCACCGAGAAGTTCCTGCTCTTTGGAGGACAGATACAGGTGGCCGGCGCCGTGAAGAACAACAAGATACGCAAGACCGCCACATCCGACTGGATGGACATTGAGAAGCAGCGCGGCATCTCGGTGTCGACGTCGGTCATGGAGTTCGACTACCTGCCCGAGGGACAGGAGGGCGAGCCCTACAAGGTGAACATCCTCGACACACCGGGTCACCAAGACTTCGCCGAGGACACCTACCGCACGCTCACAGCCGTCGACTCGGCCATCATCGTGGTCGACTCGGCCAAGGGTGTGGAGGCGCAGACACGTAAGCTCATGGAGGTGTGCCGCATGCGCAACACACCCGTCATCATCTTCATCAACAAGATGGACCGCGAGGGACGCGACCCCTTCGACCTGCTCGACGAGCTCGAGGAGGAGCTGCAGATCCATGTGCGCCCACTGTCGTGGCCCATCGGCCAAGGTGCCAAGTTCAAGGGTGTGTACAACATCTTCGAGCAGCAGCTCAACCTCTTCACCCCCAACAAGCAGCGCGTAACCGAGAAGGTGGCGGTCGACATCAACAGCAGTGAGCTCGACACACATGTGGGCGAGAAAGAGGCCGAGCGCCTGCGCGACGACCTGGAGCTGGTGGACGGCGTATACCCCGAGTTTAGCGTCGACAGCTACCGCAACGCCGAGGTGGCACCCGTGTTCTTCGGATCGGCCCTCAACAACTTCGGTGTGCAGGAGCTGCTCAACTGCTTCGTGGAGATAGCGCCCAGCCCACGCCCCACCAAGGCCGAGGAGCACATGGTGGAGCCCACCGACCCCAAGTTCACGGGATTCATCTTCAAGATCACAGCCAACATCGATCCCAACCACCGCTCGTGCATCGCCTTCTGCAAGGTGTGCTCAGGCAAGTTTGTGCGCAACGCGCCCTACAAGCACGTGCGACTCGACAAGACCGTGCGCTTCTCATCGCCCACACAGTTCATGGCACAGCGAAAGAGCACCGTAGACGAGGCTTATCCCGGCGACATCGTGGGACTGCCCGACAACGGCATCTTCAAGATCGGCGACACGCTCACCGAGGGCGAGGACCTGCATTTCCGCGGACTGCCTTCGTTCTCGCCCGAGCTCTTCAAGTATATCGAGAACGACGACCCCATGAAGTCGAAGCAGTTCCAAAAGGGCATCGAGCAACTCATGAACGAGGGTGTGGCGCAGATGTTCGTCAACCAGTTCAACAACCGCCGCATCATCGGTACCGTCGGACAGTTGCAGTTTGAGGTCATCCAGTATCGCCTGGAGCACGAATACAACGCCAAGTGCCGCTGGGAGCCCGTGCATCTCTACAAGGCTTGCTGGATTGAGAGCGACGACGCTACCGAGCTCGACAACTTCAAGAAGCGCAAGTACCAATACATGGCCAAGGACATCGAGGGACGCGACGTGTTCCTCGCCGACTCGAGCTACGTGCTCTCCATGGCCCAGCAGGACTTCACCCACATCAAGTTCCACTTCACCAGCGAGTTCTAACCACACGGCATAACGAGGGTGCGCCAAACGGCAAGCCCACATCCTAAAAGACCCAAACCGCTCACACCACCGAGCCGTTTGGGTCTTTTGGCTTGTTGGGAGATGCCAACCGACCCGCTCTTTCAACCCTCATCGGTCATTAGATTTCAGTTTGTTTCAACCCAAAACGGTCATTAGATTTCAATTCTTGTTAGTGTTTGTTTCGAGCAGATTGCAACAGGCGCGGCGAAGCCATCACACCCCACTGCGCAGGGAAGGGCGATGGAATGGCGCTTCCCATAGCCCGTTTTCGCCCTATTATTAAAATGGTGTAGATAATAATCCGCCATACAAAAGCGCGTTTGCAATAACATAATGACAGTTTATTTATATTTTATTTGGTTATTTGAAATATTTGATGTACTTTTGCTTTCAGTATCGTTTATGAACGATTTAAGAGAGAACACATCTACAAATATTCATAAAAACACGTAGCGTATGAGAAAGTTCTACACCATGTTAGCAGCAGCGCTTTTCGCTGCCACTTCATTCGCACAACCCCTGAAACGAAACCTTCCCACACAGGGAACGATTTCAAGTCCCTTACACTATAAGGCAACGCTGGCCCCTGGCACGTTCCAGAAGACCGACCTCCAGTTGCCCGAAGCCAAAAGCGGCAAGCTCATGATGCGTCACGCACCCAACCTGAGCGTCGATCCCGAGACCAAGATCATCAATGCGCAGCCCGCAGGAACGCTCTACAAGAACTACTATGGCATAAACGCCGGTCACATGGTGTTCTGGGGTGACGTGATATCAACCACCATTGACGGCCACGCCTGCGACTTTGTGGTGGCCGACGATGGCGCCGTGTATGTCAAAGACGCCATGCAGACGCTGATCTCTGGCAACTGGATCAAGGGACAGAAGGCTGAGGGCGACACCGTGGTGTTCACCTTCCCGCAGAAATACTATATGGAGCCTGGCATGGACGACGAGGGCAACGAGACGACCGACTCGACTACCTATTACCTCTGGCGCATGAAGATCAACGACGCCGGCAACTCGATGGTGGTCGACTCAGCATCGCAGCAAATTCGCTATGTGCTGCGCAACGACTCGCTCATCCGCATCGACAACTTCAGAGACGGCATCGTGCTCGGATTGGCCACCGATGAGGGCGAATGGGTAGGCTACGACGACTTCGCCAGCGAGTGGGGCAAGGAGACCGCCACAACGGCCGCTCCTCCCGCATCGGCAACCATTGAGGACTATGAGATGGCCTTCGGATCGGAAGAGAATGGCGACAACGACCGACGGGTGGTGCGCGTGGCCTTCGACGGCAACGACTTCTACCTCGGCAAAATCTCCGACAACGAACCTGAGGCATGGGCGAAAGGCCAGATCGAGGGCGACAAGGTGGTGTTCAACGGTAAGGTCTACATGGGCGTAGACTCCACAACAGGCTACCACACCTATTTCACTGGCATGGGCAAAAAGGAAGTGTATTATCCCGATTACGATTTCACGGCCGACAGCCTCTTCTTCGTCGACCAGCTTGTGTTCAACTACGACCGCGACACCAAGACGCTGGTTTCTGAGGGCAACGGCGTAGTGAACGCTGGTAAGAACACTACCTACGCGCTCAACGAGTACGACACACCCACACTGAAGCCTTGGAAAGAGGTGGCCGGAGCGCCTAAGGATCCTGAGATCACCGATTTCATGCCTTACATGGACGAGTATGGCTACGGAGCCATGCAGATCTACATGGAGAAGGAGTCGACCGACGGCAACCTGCTCAATCCCGACAAGCTCTTCTACAACATCTATTTCGATGGCGAACTCTTCACCTTCTACCCCGACGAGTACAAGGGCATCAAGGATGAGATGACCGACGTGCCGATGGACTTCACCGACAACAACGACTTCATGGTCAGCGGACAGATGCACACCGTTTACTTCTTCCTCCAGGGCATCACCAGCGTGGGCGTGCAGGAGGTCTACAAGGACGGCGACAAGGTCTACAAGTCGAACCTCATGAGCTACACCGTGAATGAGGACGGAACGTTGACAGGCATCGATCGCAACATCGTCAACAAGGGCGAGGCCAACGTGAAGAGCGTGAGCTACACCGACCTCAGCGGACGCACCATCAGCCAGCCTCAGCACGGCATCTACCTCAAGACCGTGAAGTTTGCCGATGGTTCGCAGAAGACAGTGAAATACCTCAAGAGATAACAAACCATTTGGCCAACCAACCGCAATAGGTTGTGTGCAACCAAGGGGGCGGGCCTCAACGCTCGCCTCCTTTTGCATACGCAACAGGCCCATCACAAAACAGAAACACACTATGAACACAAAGCATATCAAAACAACGGCTCGCCGCATGGCACTGGCCATGGCCTTCGCCCTGCTGCCAGGGGCCGCAATGGCCGGCGATGGCAAGGTAGCGTGCACGGCCAACACCAGTGGCACGGTGAAATACTTCGGAAGCGAAAAGAAGGAAAACTACGATGTGGCAGTGATGCTCACCGGGAAAAACCTCAAGGGACTGAAGGTGGAGAGCGTCAGCGTGCCCTTCATGGGCGACAACGCCAACACTTCCAACATACGTATGTGGATCACCAAGAAATTGTCGCTCGTCAACCGTAAGAACGTGGTAGATGGACCAACGGCCGAGGCGAAGCTCGACACCGCGGCCCACGTGGCCACCGCCTCATTCGACGAGCCCTACACCATCGACGCCGACACGCTCTACGTGGGCTACTCGTTCAACGTAACGAAGCTCACGGCCAAGACCAAGATGCCTGTGGCCGTTGTGGCCGACGCGAGCAGTCTCGGATTCTTCATCCACTCGTCGCGCACCTTCCTCAAATGGATGGACAAGTCGGCGCTGGGCACATCGGCCATCAGCGTTACGCTCTCGGGCGTGGAGGCCAACGACGCCAGCTTCGACGCCCTGGGCACCATCTACGGACAGAAGGAAACGCCCACACAGGTAGCCATGACGCTGCGCAACCTGGGTGCCAACCCCATCAGCTCCATCGACTACTCGTACACACAGGGCACGGTAACGGGCAACGGACATCTTGACCTCGCCACGCCGCTGGCCGCCTACTACGGCTTGTCGACCACCGTCAACCTGACGTTGCAGGCCATGTCCACCAAGGGCGACTACCCTGTGGTCATCAACCTCGACAAGGTGAACGGCCAGGAGCTCAAGGGCGTAAAGAGCGAGGGCAACATCATCGTCTACAACGTGTTGCCCAAGCACCGCGCCGTCATGGAGGAGTACACGGGCACATGGTGCGGATGGTGCCCACGTGGCCTCGTGGCATTGGAGGTGATGAGCCGCCTCTATCCCGACGACTTCATCGGATTGTCGTATCACAATGGCGACCCCATGGCTGTGATGGAGAGCAGCCAGTTCCCCTCAAGTGTCAACGGCTTCCCCAATGCCGACATCGACCGCCGCTTCGGTAGCCTCGACCCGTTCTATGGCGTGCAAAACGAGGGATTCGGCATCGAGACGCTGTGGAAGAAGTGCTGCGAAGTGGTGGCGCCGGCAAGCGTCGACGCCGAGGCCGCCTATAGCGACGACGGAAAGACCATCAACGCCAAGGCCACGATGGTGTTCCCCGTAAGCCTCACCGACGGCGACCGTTACAAGGTGGAGTTTGTGCTCGTGGCCGACGACCTCCATGGCGAGGGCGAGAGCTGGTTGCAGAAAAACTATTATGAACCTACCGACAAGGCCGAACTGAAGTTTGACGAGGCTGAGCCCTTCGTGCAGGGCCTCCAGAAGGTGCCTGGCATCCATTTCGACGATGTGGTGGTGGCCACCACGCGCCTCAACGACGGATTGGTGTCGCTGCCCGCAACCATCCATGAGGACGAGCCGGTGGTGATCGAGGGATCCTTCGATTTCGAAGCGGTCAAGGTTAGGCAAAACGCAAGCAAGATGCGTGTGGCCGCCCTGCTCATCGACAGCACCACGGGCATCATCGCCAACGCTGCAAAGGCGCAGGTATCGGGCGCCGAGAAGACGGGCATCGAAACTGTCAACGCCGACCGCCTGCAGGATGAGCCCAAGGCCTACTATGACCTGCAGGGCCGCCGCCTCAACAGTCCCCGTCAGGGTCTCAACATCATCCGTCTCGCCTCCGGCAAGTCGGTGGTCGTTGCGGTGAAGTAACATCTGGGCGCTATCCTCCCTTTGTCGACAACAAGGTGGAGAATAGCGCCCTGACGTTTAAGCACGGGTATCGACAAATAAACTCGATTTCAAGGCAAGAGAAGAAACTAACCGTCGAAACATTTGCCAACATGAAAACTAAACTATAAATTTGCGTTTAACAAACACATGCCTCGTCGCACTGCACGGGGGGATAAGTGGATGCACATTTTTGCATGCGACAGTAAGAGGCGGTTTGTCGGCCTTCGCTCTCATCCTCGCGATGAGGCGATTGCCGTTTTTAGGTTTCAATAGAACAACAAGCAAGCGCCCCCACGGCCATCAGGTCGTGGGGGCGCAATGTTTTGGCTCTTGGCAGAGGGCCTATTCGCACGCCCTGCACCTGTTTATTACATGGCCCCTCACCTCATTATATAGGCAAGGGGCGCAAACGTATCGGTTAGAATCTCACCGTCTTCTTCTCGCCCGTGGCCAGGGTCACCACTACGGTGCGCTGGTCCTTGCTCACCTTCACGGCCTTCACGGGTTGCAACTCGCGGTCGGTGAACGAAGCGCCTTTCTTCCACAGTTGCAGCGTCACGAAGATGCGGGTGCCCTCCACGTGCTGGCGCAACGTAGGCAGGGCGCAGACGTTGCTCACCGGATGGAGGCCCTTGGGATAGATCACCTCGGCGGGCTGGTCCCATCCCATCAGCGGCACCATGGCCAGCGTGTAGTCGGTGCCTGTAACGGTTGTGGCCTGGTGCTTGCCCACGGTGCGCACGGCGGCAGGCAACTTGTCGTGGCCGGGTTGCGGCAGGGTGTAATGGCCCAGCGTGATGTCGGTGGGGGCGCCTACCGACACGCGGTCCACACGCAGGATGCCGTCGGGAAGGGGTATGTCGGCCAACTGGTAGCGCACGGTGGTGTCAGTCTCGAGCACCGCGTCGCGGCGGTACACGCCCTGCTCAAAGCTTTTGAACGTGTAGAGGCGCAACACCTCCCACTCGCCCTTCTTGTTCTTCGTGCCGTAGTTCATCGAGATCTCGCCGTTCTTGCCATCGGCCATCCAGGGGAACTCGGTGTTATAGGCCAACTTGTTGTAATTCTCAGAGCTGCGGAACTTCTGCCAGTCGCCGGCCACCGTCTCGTGGCACCACGAGCGCATCTCCGAGCCACCGCAGTTGGGGTAGTTGGTGATGAGGAGGGTCGATCCGGGCTGGTACTTGTTATACACATGGCCGGCCTTCAATGCGTTCTTCCATGGGCCTTCGCTCTCGGTGGCCGTCCAATACTTCGAGTTGGCGGGCAACAGCAGGCCGAGGAACGCCTTGCCGATCCAATAGACGCTGCCGCGGCAGCTATAGATCTGCACGGCCGGGGCAAACGGGCCATAGAAGCCCATCGTGGGAATGCCGTTCTCCAGGAAGTCGGGGTTGGTGAGGAATTGCAGCAGTGAGGCCGAGGCAATGTGGCGCATCCATCCGTAGTCCACATCATCGAAGCCCGCATACTCGAGCAGCGGCAGCGGCGTGACGGCGGCGAAGCGGTAGCAGATGCTGCGGCCCCACATGTTCATGCGACCGTCGCGGGCGAACATATAGGGATAGTTGGCCACGAGGTCGTGCTCGTTGTCGATGAAACGACGGGCGATGTCGGGATACTGGTGCTTGCCAAACAACTCAGCCCACAGCGGACCGTAGCTCTGGTACGCCCACATGCTATAATAGTCGTAGGCGGGGGCGTCGTTGTACCAGCCCTCGCCCTTGTAGCGGTCGAGCAGTTTGTTGAGCCAGCCCACCAGTTTGCCCTCATCGACCTTATAGCCCTGGTCCTTGAAGAAACTGAGGATATAAACGTTGAAGAACATCCAGTTGCTGCCAATGGTGGGGCCCTCGCCATAGCTCAGCATGAGCGAGGCCAGCGCGTCCTTCTGCTCCTTGGTGAGCGGATCCCACAGCACGCTCTGCGCTCCCTTCATCGAGATGCAGAGCGATCCCAGCTCGAGCAACGTCTGACTGGGACCACCCGTGCGGTGGGCGATGTAGCTGCGACTGTCGGGGTTGGTGAGGTTCACCAACTGATGGCGGTAGTAATCGGCCACGCCAATGCCGTTGAGGGTCAGCGAGGGGTTGTCCTTCAGCAGCGGAGCGGCGATGAAGAGCGTGCGCGCCAAGCCCTCGAGCTTCGCCACGTGAATCTGCCCCTCGTCGCGCGGATAGGTCTTCTCCAACTCCTTGGGGAAATACATCTGGTCGTCGAGGCAGTGGATGTAACTGAAGGCGCCCTTCAACAGGTATTCGCCTGCGGCAATCCAGTGGCGGCGCGTCATGCCCGTGTAGGGACTGAGCGTCATATCGGGGTTGTCCACCTTAAACACCTCGCGAGCAGCCTTCGACGCAGGGGCGGCAGAGACTGGCGAGAAAGCCGAGGCGGCCTGAATGCCCCCACTCATAGCCACGGCTTCGCCCGTGGCACTTAGGCCAGCGGCAGGATTGCCGGCATTTGCACTACTAATCTCTTGTTGGAAACGAGTCTTCGATTGTTGCGTGAGGGCCAAGCAGCCAAGGGCGGGCGACACGCAAAGAAGAGCAAGAATAGCGGTTCTGATTGTTTGCATGATAGCGTCGTTTTGTAGTTGTTGTTTTTTCGACAACAAAAGTACAAAGAATATCCGAGTAACCACCCGTTCCCACCCATTATTTTGCAAAAGCAAGGGAAGCGATGGGCAAAACAAAGGAAGCAAAAGGCAAAGCAAGCAAGCAAAAGGCAAAGCAAAGCAAGGGAAGCAAAAGGCAGCTGCCGCCCTGCGGTTGCCCTCTTGCAGTTGCCGCAAATATGCGGCAAAAATTTCTGGGGCATATTTGCCCCAGCCTCTCGCCACCCAGCCGTCACAGCCCCCACGTGCCCTTTGCGTTGGCTATAACCCATGCTATGCGGTTGAGCGCCAAGAACTGGTAGCGCAAGCTCTCGGGTGGCGCCTGGGGCGAGCGCCGATACACGGCGGCGCTGATATCCTTATCTGCGAAGGTGGGCTTGTTGGGCTCCAGCAGCAGGAGGCGACCGGCGGCGCATGCGTCGAAATACACACCTCCGGGCTTGTAGAACCGCTCGTGGGGCGAGTGCTCCGCAGGAAACCCGTCTTTCAGCAGGATGACCAAGGGGTGGTGGGCCTCGCGCAACCGCCGGCACACCACCTTCTCGCCTTGGCTGATGGCTGCCGACACGCTGACGGCGCCCTGACACGCCTGTTCCTCCTTGCTGGTCAGGTAATCTCTCAGTTGCGCCTCATCAAGGCTTCGCGAGCATTGTATCTCCTGCTTCAGCGGCGCATCGAGCAGAAACAGGTTACCCAAGGCACGAAACCGCCAGTCCACCATCTGTCCCTCCTCGTTGGTGAAGCGCAGCGACAACTGGTGGCGCATGCAGAAGAGGTTGGGGTGGCGCGTCTTCAACCAGAGTCGCCGAGGGTTATCGAGTGCGTAGGCCACCATGTTCTTATACTGTCCCGTGCGGTGCATGATGCGCTCATGATAGCCAGCGTGCATAAACTCCCAGATGCTCTGATGGCGCATGAAGAACGGTCGAAAGGCCGTGTCGCCCTCGGCAAACTCCCGTTTATAGAGCGACGTACACGCACTCTTGAAGCCCCGTATCACCTCCCCAACGCTCTTAGGCATCGGTTCCACCACACGCAACACCCCATGCAGGTGATCGGGCATGACACACAGGGCGAGCACCCGAATGGTGCATCCCCGCTGCGCCTGATGCATCGGGATGCCACGAAACAACCGCGCCACCCCCTCGCCCAACGCGCTGAGCACGATGTGCGCCTCCTCGGCACTGTCGCCCTCCAAGCGCCCGAACAGCGGATAGCGCCCCTCCACATTGAGCGTAAAATGGTAAAAGCCCCGTCCCTTGTAGTTCCATAGGTTCTCGCGATGGTGGCGCGTGGTGTCGGTGGCGCGTCAAAGCGTACGGTCAGGGCTTTCAGATGGATGGTTCATAGCTTATTAGGGTTGATGGCAATAGCGGTTGATGGCAATAGCGGTTGCCGCAAATATGCGGCAAGACATTTCTTTGGCAAAGATAGCGCTTTTGGCCGCTTATTCCTATGGCTATCATGGGAAAAGCGAGAAAAATAAGAGAAAAAGAGAAGAAAAGCTGCGAAAAGGGAAAGAAAGCGAGAGAAAAAGAGAAGAAAAGCTGCGAAAAGGGGAAGAAAGCGAGGAAAAAAGAGAAGAAAAGCTGCGAAAAGGGAAAGAAAGCGAGAGAAAAAGAGAAGAAAAGCTGCGAAAAGAGAAAGAAAGCGAGAGAAAAAGAGAAGAAAAGCTGCGAAAAGGGGAAGAATAGTAGCCATTCCATGGACTATCGGAATGATGGTCCATGGGTCCCCATACGAAAAGCGCTCCGCCCTGTCTTCCTTGCAGAAGACAAAGCGGAGCGCCTATGGTTTGGGTCGCAAGGGCTCGACCCCTTGCAGCCTGCTTATTTCGACATTTTGGCCTTGGCCTTCTCCACGTCCTCGTCCTTGGGGCGCGGCTCCTTCTTGGCCAGCATCACCACCTGGAAAACGAAGTCGGTAACCCACTTCTGCGAGAAGCCCAGGCGCTGGTTGTACTGACGGATGCCCAGCACGGTCTTCATCACGCCAGCGTCGCTGAAGTCGTTGCGGTTGAAGATATCGGAAACGGTCTTCTCGGTCATCGTGTAGATCGACTTCTTGAAGATCGACGGCACGCGGAGCTTAAACTTCATCAGGTTGCCGATGAGCATCATCAGGTCTTGCGTGAAGTTTTGGAACTGCACCAGGTACACCTGCACATCGGGAAGACGGTGACAGTTGCGACGGATGCTCTGATCCACCTCCTTGAAGAAGGAATCGTCGGTTCCGTAAATTTCTTTCATCATCTTCTTGCAGTGGCTCTTCTCGCCCACACCCAACTTATTGTTCTGTGTGGGGATATGCAGAGTCGACTTGAAGAGGCGCAGGTCGGGCAGCATACCGATGTTGGTAATGCCTAATTGGGCTGCCAGCGACGCCTGGAAGTAAACGCGCACGAGCGTCATGAAATCTTCCATGCCGCCCGTCTTGGCTTCCGACTGCTTAGAGCCGAAAATCTTAGATAATAATCCCATAATATTTTTTCAAACTATTTTGCTTGGTGGTACATGATTGGTTGGGTGCAAAAATACAACATAATGATGAGAAAACAAAACATTTATTATCTTTTTATCTGTCAAATGGGTTCACAATCCAATTAAATATTGTATCTTTGCCGAAGAAATATAGGTACCCATATTTAGCTCATTTACAAGCAATGAAAGGAATTGTATTAGCGGGGGGAAGTGGAACCCGTCTTTATCCCATTACGAAGGGCGTGAGCAAGCAGCTCATCCCCATTTTCGACAAGCCCATGATCTACTATCCGGTGTCGGCCCTGATGTTGGCAGGCATCCGCGACATTCTCATCATCTCAACGCCTTACGACCTGCCGGGCTTCCGCCGCCTGCTTGGCGACGGCCATGAGCTGGGCGTGCATTTCGAGTATGCCGAGCAGCCCAGTCCCGATGGTTTGGCCCAGGCCTTCATCATCGGCAAGGAGTTTATCGGCGACGACAGCGTGTGTCTCGTGCTGGGCGACAACATTTTCTACGGATCAGGCTTCACAGGCATGCTGCGCCAGTGCGTGGCCGAGGCCGAGCAGAACGGCAAGGCCACCGTGTTTGGCTATTGGGTGAACGACCCCGAGCGCTACGGCGTGGCCGAGTTTGACAGCGAGGGCAACTGCCTGAGCATCGAGGAGAAGCCCGAGCATCCCAAGAGCAACTACGCCGTGGTGGGACTCTACTTCTACCCCAACAGCGTGGTTGACATCGCCAGCCACATCAAGCCCAGCCCACGCGGCGAGCTTGAGATCACCACAGTCAACCAGGAATACCTGCAGCAGGGCGCCCTGAAGGTGAAGACCCTGCCGCGCGGATTCGCATGGCTCGACACCGGCACCCACGACAGCCTGTCGGAGGCCAGCACCTTCATCGAGGTCATCGAGAAGCGCCAGGGACTGAAGGTGGCCTGCCTGGAGGAGATCGCCTTCAAGCAGGGATGGATCAGTCGCGAGGAGCTGCGCCAAACGGCGAAGCCCATGGCGAAGAACAATTACGGACAATACCTGCTGCGGTTGGCCGACGAGGGCTAACCCCACATTCCCACACCGCTCGCCGACGGCCCCTCACCAGTCATTGGCGGGCGACGGGTGGTTTCTCTTAGTAAGCACAACCCTGTCGCCCCGACGACAAGCGGCGACAAGGAGGATAACAACGACAAATAATTGGATAAAACAAATAATATGGAAGAAAACAAAACCGTGGAAGTGGCACAGGTTGCCACGCCAGAGGAAGAATCATCTGCCATCAACTTTGGGTTGATCTACCGCACGCTGGTACTCAACTGGAAATGGTTCGTCCTTTCGGTCATCATCTGCCTCGGCTTGGCTTTCGTTTACCTGCGCTATGCCACACCGGTGTATCAGGCCTACGCCAAGTTGCTCATCAAGGACAACGACCAGCAGTCGGGCAGCAGCCGCTCGTCGGCCCTGCTCAACACGCAGACGCTCGGTCTGATCTCCAACTCTACCGGTATCGACAACGAGATGGAGATCCTCACGTCGCACTCGCTCGCCGAGCAGGCCGTGAGAGACCTCAAGCTTTACACCACCTACTATTCAGTGGGTAAGGTGAAGTCCAACCTGATGTACAAAGACCAATACATCAGCGTCGACATGGACCCCGCTCACCTGGAGCACCTCAACGCGCCCGTGAGCATCGAGATCCAGCGCATGGGCAACAAGTATCACGTCACAGGCTCCTACTATGTTCCCGTCAACGAAAACTCCGCCGACGGCCCCTACGAGATCGACAAGACCATCAGCCAGCTGCCCGCCACCATCGGCACGAAGGCTGGCATCCTGAGCTTCACCAACAACAGCGTGGTGCCCATGGTCGACGGTTCGAAGATGAAGGTGGTGATGCTCTCACCCAAGCAGGCCTCATATAAATATGTAGGCGCGCTCTCCGTGTCGCAGACCAGCAAGACCACAACCATCGCCCAGCTCACCCTGAAGGACGAGGACCCGCAGCGCGCCGTCGACTACCTGCAGCAGTTGGCCATCTGCTATAACCGCCAGGCCAACGAGGACAAGAACGAGATTGCCATGCGCACCGAGGAGTTTATCAACGGTCGTCTGGAGAAGATCAACGCCGAGCTCGGCAACACCGAGGGCGCCTTGGAGAACTACAAGCGCCGCAACAACATGGTGGAGCTGAAGATGAACGCCGGACAGGCCGTGACCAACGCCGACCAGTATGCCCAGCGCCTCTCCGAGGCCAACACACAGGTGGCCTTGCTCGACGAGATGCGCTCATACATCAACAACCCCTCCAACAAATACCAGCCGCTGCCCTCTAACGTAGGACTGTCCGACCAGAGCTCTACCACGCTCATCAACAGCTACAACGAACTGGTGCAGCGCCGCAACCTGTTGCTGCAGAGCGCCAGCGAGACATCGCCCTCCGTTCTGCCGCTCACACAGCAGCTCGACGACCTCGACCGCGCCATCAAGCGCGCCCTCAACCAGGCACGCCGCAGCATGGACATCCAGCGCAACTCCGTGGCCTCACAGTACGGCAAGTACCAGGGCCAGGTGGGCGAGACGCCCGAGCAGGAGCGCATGCTGACACAGATTGGTCGCCAGCAGGAGGTGAAGTCGGGTCTGTACCTCATGTTGCTGCAGAAGCGCGAGGAGAACTCCATCTCGCTCGCCGCCACGGCCGACAAGGGTAAGCTCATCGACCAGCCCGCCTCGGGCGGCCGCGTAAGCCCCAAGAAGCCGGTCATCATGGTCATGGCGCTCGTTATAGCGCTGGCCATCCCTGCCGTCATCCTGCTGATCATCCAGTTCTTCCGCTATAAGATCGAAGGTCACGACGATGTGGCTCGCCTCACCACCCTGCCCATCCTCGCCGATGTGGCCGTGGCATCCGAGACCGCCAAGACCAAGGCCGACATCGTGGTGCACGAGAACAAGAACAACCAGATGGAGGAGATCTTCCGCTCCATGCGTACCAACCTGCAGTTTATGCTGGGCGAGAGCGAGAAGGTCATCATGTTCACGTCGTCAACGTCGGGTGAGGGTAAGACGTTCAACGCCGCCAACCTCGCCGTGTCGTTCGCCCTGCTGGGCAAGAAGGTGCTGCTCGTGGGTCTCGACATCCGTAAGCCGCGCTTGGCCGAACTGCTCGAGATCGACGACAAGCAGCATGGCATCACCAGCCTCCTGGTGAAGGATCATCCCACGTGGGAGGACATCGAGGCACAAACGCTCTCATCGGGCATCAACAACAACCTCAATGTGCTCATGGCCGGCATCATCCCGCCGAACCCCGCTGAGCTCGTGGCACACAAGAGCCTCGACGAGATCTTCGTGGAGCTGCGCAAGCACTACGACTACATCATCATCGACACCGCCCCTGTGGGTCTGGTGACCGATACGCTGCAGATTGGCCGCATCGCCGACACCACCGTCTACGTTTGCCGCGCCGACTACACGCCGAAGGAGAGCTTCGACATGATCAACGGCCTGAGCAACGAGCGCAAGTTGCCTAAGATGAGCATCGTCATCAACGGCATCGACATGTCGAAGAAGAAGTATGGCTACTATTACGGCTACGGCAAGTATGGCCACTACGGACGCTACGGCCGCTATGGCGCTTACGGCAAGTATGGCAAGTATGGTTCTTACGGCTCGTATGGCCACTATGCCACCTACGGCAATTACGCCAACAGCCACTACGGCGACAAGAACGACACATCCGTGAAGCGCTAAGGCGCAGGTCATGAGTGGGAAACCAGAATCAACCAAAACGACAACACATGACCATCGCCATCGACTTTGACGGAACCATTGTGGAGGACCGCTACCCCGCCATCGGGCCGGAGCGGCCCTTCGCCACCGAGACCCTGCGCATGCTCATCAAGGATCGCCACCAGCTCATCCTCTGGACGGTGCGCGAGGGCGACAAGCTTCAGGAGGCCATCAACTGGTGCCGCGAGCGCGGCGTGGAGTTTTGGGCCGTGAACCGCGACTACCCCGAGGAGGAGATCGACAAGAACAACCACTTCAGCCGTAAGATCAAAGCCGACTATTTCATCGACGACCGAGGCATAGCCGGCCTGCCCGACTGGGGACAGATTTACCAGATCCTGCACGACCACAAGACCTACACCCAGCTGCTGCGCGAAAGCATGGGGCAATCGTCCGCCGATGAGCGCCCACGCAAGCGCCACTGGTGGCAGATAGGCTAACACAACAGGCAACATAACGATAGGGAGGCAAACCGCATTCATTGCGATTTGCCTCCCTTTGTTGTTGGTTTCCCTTTGTTGTTGGCGTCCTTTGTTGTTGGCGTCCTTTGTAGACCGCCACCCCTCAGCCCTGAGGGGATACAGCACTCAAATTGCAGGCATCATAAGTGGGTTCATCATTAGAACCAAAAAAACATCGGCGGCAGAGTCCTCGAAAGGAGGGCGTCTGCCGCCGATGGCGTTGCAGGGACAAACGGCTTACGTGTGGGCCTTGGGATGTTTACCGTGGGCCTCAGCGCCAATTAGCATGAGCGCCGGAGGCCGTTTGTCGCGTTATGTCGCTATTACTTCTTAGCAACCTTCTTGTTCTTGGCGTTCTTCTTGTCGTACTTCTTCCAAGCCTTCTCAGCGGTAGCCTTGAGCTTCACGGTAAACTCGTGGTTGGCAGCCTCCTGAGCAGCCTCCTCCTCAGGTGAGGCGAAAGCGTGGCGGTAGCCCTTCTGGTCGTTCCAGTGGCCACGTGTGAAATCGGGAACCTCAACGCCAATGCAGTTGTTGTCCATAGAGATAGAACCGAGCTCAGCCAGCGAGCACCACTCAGCGAGGTCGTAAACATCCATGTCGAGGGGCAGACCGTGCTGGAGGCAGTAGATCAAGCGCGAGTCCATGATGAAGTCCATACCACCATGACCGCCGACCTTCTTGGCCATCTCGGTGTACTTGGTGACGATGGGGCTCTGATACTTGGCGTAGAGCTTCTTCATGTCGGCGTCGTTGAGGAAAGCCTCACCGTTGTAGTAGTTGGTCTTGGTGTCGATGCCCGCCTTCTTGAGGCTCTCGTTGTCGAGTGCGATGCCCTCCACGGGATACTTGTTCGACACACCGTGTGTGCCCACGAGGTGGAACATACGGCTGTAGGGCTGGGGAGTCATCACGTCGTGCACGATCTGGATGACCTTACCCTGCTCCGTGCGAATCATGGTGTTGGTGAGGTCGCCCTGGCGGAAGTTGTCCACCTTATGTCCGAGGCGCTTCTCAGCCTTCTTCACACCGGCGAAGCTCTTGGTGTCCATGGCAGAGAGGATGGTGAAACGGTCGCCACGGTGAATGTTCATGCACTGAGCCACAGGGCCGAGGCCGTGAGTGGCATAAACATCGCCACGATACTTCATGTTATAGTCGAGACGCCATCCGAGCTTGTCGTTCGCGTCGCGCTTCCAGTAAGCATCCCAGTAAGGATCGAGGTCGTGGCGATAAGCGCCCTGACCGAAGATCACCTCACCGAAGAGGCCCTTCTGAGCCAGATTCAATGAGTTGAGCTCGAAGAAGTCGTAGCAGCAGTTCTCGAGCATCATGCAGTGTAAGCGCTTCTGCTCGCTGAGGTTGATGAGCTGCCAGATCTCGTCGAGGTTCATGGCCGACGGCACCTCAATGGCCACGTGCTTGCCATGCTCCATGGCATACTTAGCCACGGGGAAATGGTGCTCCCAGTCTACTGCGATGTAGATGAGGTCTACATCGGGGCGCTCGCAGAGAGCCTTGTAGCCGTCCTCACCGCTATAGAGCGTTGCGGGGGGCAGACCAGCCTGGCGCAGCTGCTCGTTGGAAGCCTCAGCGCGAGCCTGCTCATGGTCGCACAGACCCATGATCTGCACACCCTCCTGATAGACCCAACGGCGGATGGCCTCATGACCACGCATGCCCAGACCCACGAAGCCCACGCGGAGCACCTTGATCTTGGGAGTGGTGAGGTTGAGCGCATCTTTCTGACCAGCGGGGCGCTCGGGCACCTTCGTCACAACGACGCCATTCTTCACCTCGTAAGGCCAGTTGAACTGAGCCACTGCCGTTGCGGGCAGCAGCATGACGGCGCAGAGAGCCGCCATGAATGTTTTTTTGATATTCATATTGGTATTATAAATAGGTAATAATAAAATGCTTTTTAACTGGTTATTTCTCGGCCTGCTCGTGGTTGTGCTCACACACCTCAACGCGCTCGGCGGCCACCAGTTGGTCTACGAAGGGGCGGAGCAACTTGGCGGCGGGCTCAGCCACACGCTTCGAGAGCTTGATGTCGTTGCCCATGCCGTTGAGCACCGAGAACTGATACTTCGGGCTCTTGTCGAGCTGCGCGGCCTGCTGGCGCGCCTGTTGGCGCTGTGCGTCGGTGGCGTCGGGGCTCACGAGCGTCTTCACGATGGCGCACATGTCGCCCACCTTCTCCACGTAGGGTTGCAGCTCATGCCAGAGCAGACGGTCCGACTCGCTCTCCGACTGTCCCATCTCGGCCAGCGTCTTGGCGTCGGCCTGGAGACTCTCGAGCTCGTCGATGAGGGCCTTCACACCCTTGTGGCAGTGGGGTTTGCCCTTCCACTGGCGGATGCAGTCGGCCAGACGGGTGTTGGTGTCGTAGTGGCGTGTGAGGGGCAACAGGCGGAAAGCGGCCTTGGCGCGCTCGCCGAAGATGGCCTTGAGCGATGCCATCCATGAGGCGTCGTTGTCGAAAGCGGCACGGTGCCAAGCGTAGTCGGCAATGCTGTAGAGTGCTATCTTACTGATCTCGCCCTGCTGCATGGGGTTGCTGATGAGCGTGTTGACCCCCTTGAGGTCGGGCACGAGCGTAGCGTGGCGGTCGATGTGTGCCTCATCGTCGAAGTTGCGATAGGTGTCGAGCGGGAAGATCTTGTTCATGTCGTTGTCGTTGCAGGGGTAGTTCCACCACCATGCCACGTCGCGACCGAGCCATGAGCTCACCAGCTTGGGATCCTCCGAGTTAGGCACGGTCCACACGGCACGGCCCGTGATGTAGATGCACACCTTCTTCGGCGTGCTGCTGAGCGAGTTGAAGAAGCGCTCGCCCTGCTGGCGGTTGACCCACGAGAAGGCGTAGAGCTGGGGCACGAAGTGGAGGGGCTTCACCGTGTCGGCGGCGAGCGCCTTTCGGCCGTTCCACTCCTTGTCGATCATCTGCTGCAACTGTGTGAGACGGTTGGCGTTGAGGGCCAGCACGGCTGAGTCGGAAGGCACGCCTACATCATCCACGAACACACCAAACTGGCGCACGCCGAGCTTGTGCATGAGGCGCAGCTTGCCCATGATGCGGTCGAGCACATCCTCCTGGTTCTTGTCGGTGAACGCCTGTCCCGGGTGAATGGCCCAGATGAAGTTTACCTTGGTGCGGTGTGCCACGTCGGTAAGCTGGCGCATCATGCCCTCGGTGAGCATGCCCACCTCCTGCTGTTCCGGAGTGATGGTCTCGGGATAAGGCTTGTCCCAGTATTGTGAGTGGTAGGGGTCGCTCTTGGCGCCATACATGTATGTGTTCATCTTGTAGCGTGCCATGAAGCGGAAGAGGTCTGCCGTCACCTCTTTAGAATAGGGCACACCATAGTAGCCCTCGATGACGCCACGATACTGCGTGTCGGCAAAGTCGTAGATGTCAACGCAGCTGAGCTGTCCGCCCTGTGCCTGGTCGAGCATCTGCTCGAGCGACGCCAGTCCGCAGAACACGGCGTCGGTCGACTCGCCGAGGATCAGCACCTCAGCGGCGTTGCCCTCCTGGCGCACGGTGAGCGCGTGGCGGTCATACTTAGGCTGCTTAAACACGTCGCGCTTCAGGCCCAGACGCTTTGCCTCGCGGTCGGCGAGGTCCTTGCTGCCGTTCACGCCGAGGTAGAGCACGTTGGCGCCCTTCTTGGCCTTACGTGTCACCACAGGCGTCAGTCCGTGCTCGGTGAGCACCTCCTTGGCGCGGTCGATGGTGTAGCCGTCGATGCCCGCACCTGCAACCACGTTCACCTGTCCGGCAAGCGTAGCCACGCCCTGCAGACGTTCTTGCTGCTGCGGCACGGGACGGATGTCATAAACATTGTCTGCCACAGCCACAGCCGACAACAGACAGAAAACGATTCCCAGAATTGTTTTGCGGAATGTCATGTTATTTAGGTTAGATTGAAAATGTTCAGTTACGAGGTAGCCGATGGGTTGGCGACTTTGGCGCTATTGGCCTTGTTGCGCGCCGCCAAAACCTGATGCAAAGTTACGAATTGTTTGCCGAACGGAATAGGGTTCTCGCTGTTTTTTTCAAAGAATTAAGAATTAAGCCCAAACAGGTCATTAAATTTCAATTCTTGTTAGTGTTTGTTCCGAGCAGGTTGCAACGGGTGCGCCCAAAGCCATGGCGGGCTATGGCGAAACGCGAAGGGAAGCAAAAGTGTGGGCCATGCAATCACCCCAAACGTAAAACATCTCATATTCCTAAAAAGAAAATGGGGCTTTTGCTTGCCCATTCGTTAGGAAAAGTGTACCTTTGGCATGTTATTCGTCAGAAAAAGTGTGTCAAGTAGGCGATTATTCGTCAGGAAAAGTGTAAACTATGGGCGATTATTCGTCAGGAAAAGTGTGAGCCATGGATAGAAGCATCTACAATCAACTGTTAGCTTGGAAGAATCGCGAAGGGCGTAAGCCGCTGATCCTCAACGGTGCGCGACAGGTAGGAAAGACCTATGTTCTTCAGCAATTTGGTAAAAACGAATATCAGAAGCTGGCCTTCTTCAGTCTCGACCGCAACGCCAAGGCCGTCGAGGTGTTTGAGAAAGGCGGCAGCACCGCTGATATGCTGATGGCGCTCTCGGCCATTAGCCAGACCGACATCACCCCCAACGACACCCTCGTGGTGCTCGACGAGATTCAGGATTGCCCGAAGGCACTCGAAGCCCTGAAGTTTTTTTGTGAGGATGCGCCCCACATCCACATCATCGTGGCGGGCTCGCTGCTGGGGTTGTCACTCCACAGCGGCGTGTCGTATCCGGTGGGCAAGGTGGAGGAACTGCGCCTCTACCCGATGAATTTCATCGAGTTTCTGCAGGCCATGAACAAACCACAGTTGGTTGGTCTCCTCGAAAAGGGCAACTGGAACGTCATCCGCCTGCTCGAAACCGAACTGATCGGTTTGTTGCGACAATATTATTATGTGGGCGGAATGCCCGCCGCCGTGCTCGCCCATGTGCAACAAAAGGGCTTGCAAGAGGTGCGCACCATCCAAAAGCAGATCATCCAAGACTATCGGCGCGACTTCTCCAAGCACGCCCCTGAGCGCGAGGTGCCTCGCATCAACATGGTGTGGGACAGCATACCCGCCCAACTGGCCAAGGAGAACAAGAAGTTTGTTTATGGGGCGGTGAAGAAAAGTGGCAGGGCGGCCGAGTTTGAGCTGGCCATCCAGTGGCTCATCGACGCAGGTCTGGCCTATAAGGTGCAGCGCGTCAACACCCCTCGCCTACCGTTCAAGTTTTATGAGGAACTCAACGCCTTCAAACTCTTCATGCTCGATGTGGGTCTGATGGGCGCCATGGCCGACACGTCGGCCGAGGCGATGCTTGTGGGCGACGGTGTGTTCGCGGAATACAAGGGCGCCTTCACGGAGCTCTATGTGTTTACCCAACTGAAGAGCATGGGCCAATCGCTCTATTATCATGCGACAGACAACTCCACGATCGAGATCGACTTCCTCACACAGTGGCGCAACCGCGTGGTGCCCATCGAGGTAAAGGCTGAGGTGAACGTCAAGTCAAAATCGCTACGGACGTTCATCGGCAACCATCCGGAGCTGAAGGGGCTCCGCTACTCCATGCTGCCCTACGAAGCCCACGACTGGATGGTCAACGTGCCGCTCTACGCCTGTCTGGCGCCCTTCGAAACGATTGACCTATAGGCAGACGAGCCAAGGGGGGGGCACGGAAATATTGCGACAAAAAGGTGAAATCTATAGCAGAATCTACATTGTTTTATTTCACTGACCCCCTACTCGCGTCCAAATACGCCATTCTCAGCGCACTTTCGCAACCACTTCTCATTCAGCCACTTACAAACAGGAAGACGCTTTCCACGCTCAACCGTTCAAAATCCACGCCACGAAACATGCCTTTTCGCCTCCCGATACCTTAGCTATCGAGCCTCCGAAGGTAAGCTATCGGGCCTCGAAAAGCCACGTTTCGCACCTCGAAAGAGGACCTATCGCAAAGCCAACTTTGCAGGCGGGGCGCTCGGCGGGTGCGAAAGGCACCGTTTAACAACTTTTAGGGAGCCAGCGACCGCTTTTCGTGCGTCGCGCCAAACGCCATTTGCGATTTTATTTGTAAATTTGTGGATTATCATCTTATTTCACAAATTCACCTAATATTCTATGATTGCAACCCTCATCATCCTCGCCCTCTCGGCAGTGTTCTTCGCCATGGGCAAAGTCCGCTCCGACCTCGTCGCCTTGTGCGCCCTCGTCGCCCTTCTGCTCACAGGAACGCTCACCCCGCAGGAAGCCATATCGGGTTTTTCCAACCAGGTGGTCATCATGATGGTGGGACTGTTTGTGGTGGGTGGCGCCATCGTGCAGACGGGCCTGGCCAAGAAGGCGTCGGGTAAGCTCATGATGCTGGCCGGCGACAACGAGATTGGTCTCTTCCTGCTGCTCATGGTGGTAACGGCGGTTATCGGCGCCTTCGTGAGCAACACGGGCACGGTGGCCCTGATGATGCCCATCGTGGTGAGCCTGGCGCAGAAAGCCAAGATCCGCGCCAGCCGACTGCTCATGCCCCTGGCCTTCGCCAGCAGCATGGGAGGCATGCTCACGCTCATCGGTACGCCGCCCAACCTTGTCATCCAGGAGGCGCTCACCGAGAGCGGCCACCAACCGTTGGGCTTCTTCAGCTTCCTGCCCGTAGGCCTGGTGTGCATCGTGGTGGGCATTGTGGTGCTGCTGCCGCTCAGCAAGCGGTTTCTCAACGGCCGACAGCGGGGCGACGACGACGGCAAGGCGCGACGCAGGAAGACGCTCGACGACCTGCTGGAGGAGTATAGCCTGAAAGACGACCTCTCGGTGTTTACCGTGACCGACGCCTCGCTGGTGAAGGACAAGAGCGTCGTGGAGCTCGATGTGCAGCGCCGCTACGGCCTGTCGGTGCTCGAGGTGCGCCGCGTGAAGAAAACCCACGCCAAACTGATGAAGGAGGTGGAGCAGCGGCTCGCCGGACCCGACACGCGCCTCATGGTGGGCGACATTGTGTATGTGAGCGGAAACAAGCAGCAGGCGGAGCAAATGGCCGCCGACATGCAGCTCGACAAGACGAGCCAGCCCTTGGCGTTCTACGATATTGGCATTGCCGAGGCGGTGCTCATGCACAACTCGCGCCTCTGCGGCAAGACGCTGCGCGATGGCGGATTGCGCCGACTCTACAGCGTGAACGTGCTGGGCGTGCGGCGCGGCGACGACTACATCACACGCAACCTGGCCGACCTGAAGCTGCGGCAGGGCGACATCCTGCTCATCCAGGGCAAATGGAAAAACATTTCGCGCATAGCCAACCTCGCCGAGGGCATCCTCATCATGGGACAACCGCTGGAGGAGGCCGCCCGCGTAACGCTCGACTACAAGGCGCCGCTGGCCGCAGCCATCATGGTGGCCATGATTCTCACGATGGTGTTCGACTTCATCCCTGTGGCGCCCGTCACGGCGGTCATCACCGCCGGGCTGCTCATGGTGCTCACGGGCTGCATACGCTCGGTGGAGGCCGCCTACAAAACCATCAACTGGGAGAGCATCGTGCTCATCGCCGCCATGCTGCCCATGTCGGTGGCGCTCGAGAAGACGGGCGCCTCGGCCCTCGTGGCCCGCATGTTGGCCGACGGCCTGGGACAGGCCAGTCCCTACGCGTTGCTGGCGGGTGTTTACTTCACCACGTCGCTCCTTACGATGTTTATCAGCAATACCGCCACGGCGGTGCTCATGTCGCCCATCGCCCTCACGTCGGCCATGGCCATCGGTGTGAGTCCCTACCCCATGCTCTTCGCCGTGACGCTGGGCGCCAGCATGTGCTTCGCCTCGCCGTTCTCCACACCGCCCAATGCGCTGGTGATGCAAGCCGGCGGCTACACCTTTATGGATTACATCAAGGTGGGCCTGCCCCTGCAGATCATCATGGGCCTGGCAATGGTGTTTGTGCTGCCCCTGCTCTTCCCGTTCTAAGGGCGGCATCTCACATCGCGCCCACTATACTTAATTGTTATGAGGCGCAGAGCTGATGTACCTCATCTTCTAATGGAGACTGTGAGAAGTACCCTTGTAATGTAGATGCAGTAACCAGTCCACGCAGTACGCGCGAACTGTTATCACTGTCCTTTCATTACAATAGAAGTTTCTCACATTTCCATTAGCAAGTCGAGCATAACGCTTCGTTTTTTATCCTATATGTCTTGTGCCTATTTCGAGAATACGGTGCTATATATGAAAAAGTTGGCATATTCGGTGTCCTTATAGCAAATTCTTGATGGAAATCTTGCATAATATAGGAAAAAGCATTAAATTCGCACCCGAAATGAAGAGAGATTTTCGGATAAGTCAATCCGAATCAAACGATAACAGAACCCGTCGGCATCCCGTAGATCTGCTGGCGGGTCACCTTTTTATATAGACAGCAATGAGCAATCAGAAGCCACGTACGATAGAGGAACAAATCAGACTACTCCGTTCAAGAGGAATGCAGTTCAGCAACGAGGAGTATGCGAAAGAATGTCTTGCGCATATCAGCTACTTCCGTCTCAAATACTATTGGACGGATATGATTGATGAAGAAACGGAGCATGACTTTCATGAGGGTGCATCTTTTGAGGATGTGATAGCACGATATAACTTTGACCGCAGTCTCCGTCTGATTCTCTTTGATGCCGTTGAGATTATAGAGGTGGCACTGAGGGCGAAGATTATCAACCATCTGTCACAAGCAAAAGATAGTGGGCTTTGGTATCTGGATGATTCACTCTTTGAAAAGATGGAATATTATGAGAACTTTGTGCTTGACCTCAAATATGAGTTTGGGCGTAGTACGGAGCCCTTCGCCAAAGAATACATAGCCAAGCACACCCATTGGGATAGAGAGTCGATGGAGGGTGACAATCCTGATGCCTGGATGATTCTTGAGGTCGCTACGTTCGGCACACTCTCAAAGATGTACAAGAACCTAAAAAGCCAGTTACCTCAACGTGCAACCATTGCCAATGAGTTTGGTCTATATTCTGCTAAGGAACTTTCCAGTTGGTTAGAGGCAATATCCGTACTCCGAAACATCATAGCCCATCATTCGCGTCTTTGGAACAGAAGTCTCGCTAAGCAACCAATGAATATAAAGGGACACCGTGACAAGTGGTTGAACTCCCCATTTACAGACAATCAGAAAAAGAAACCCTACGGAGTTATCACGGCTATGCTCTATCTCTGCAATGCCGTATATCCAGATAACCAAATCAAGGCTAAGATCCTTTCCCTGCTGGATAATCATAAGGATATACCCTACGGTAAGTTAGGCTTTACAGGCAACTGGCGAAACGAACCGATTTGGAAGTAAAGGAGGCTGGTGACTCGGCGTCGGGAGTTCATTGACAAGCAAATCAAAGCAGAATGCAGAATTGAGAATGGTCTCTTATTCGTAACCCTATTTTTATCCTATTTTACGAAATACAGCCCATCAAGCCCTTGTGCCAAAGAGGCATAGCGGGCTTGATGGGCTTTATGAACGGAGCCTATTGGGGGCGGCATCCTAATACGCCATTCTCACATTATCTATCCACAGCGTGTTGCCCACCGATCCGATGTAGGCGCCGCCGTGGCTCGAGTCGAACTGCAAGATGAGGTGCGTGGGGGTGTCGTCGGCGTGGGCCCATCCCACCTCCTTCACCGGAACCATCTTGCCCTTGGAGTTCTTGGCCCACTTGGTGTCGTCGCCGCTGAGCAGTGCCATGTAGGGCTTGTAGAACGGTTGGTGGCTGATGTCGCCATAGTGGATGGGGAATGAGGCGTTCTCCACCCATCCGTTGGTGGTCTTGGCAAAGCGCACCACCATGGTGCCCACACGCTTGGCGTAGAGGTTGCCCTTGGCGTCCTCCCACCGTTTCTGCAAGAGGCAGATGCAGTCGCACATGTCGATGCCGGCCACCGTCTTCACCTTGCTGAAGCCGGTCTCCTTGATGCGGTTGGGGTGGCCCGAGAGCTTCACCTTATAGTCGAACACCAGCGCCTTGGGCCTGCCCGTGAAGCGCATGCCCACATTGAGCTTGGCCATGGGGTTGGAGGTGGAGGTGATGGGCTCGAGCATCTGTCCGAGATAGATGCTTCCGGCGGCCAGCACCTTGATGTTGACGATGCCCAGCACCTTGCACGTCTCTATATGGGTTACGAGCTTGGCGCAATAGCCGTGGCCCGGGTGGGTGTCGCGATAGACCGACTGGTTGGTCTTGGTGATGCCCGACACGCGCGCCATGACGTTCGACGTGCCCCAGGGCGACCCGCCCCAGTTCACATAGGGCGCGTTTTGTTTCCACGTCTTCGTGGGCGCTATCTCATGGAGCGTCTTCAGCTGTCCGCCGATGATGGCGCTCTCCTTCACCTGGCGGGTCACCCATTGGTTCATGTCGCCATACTTGATGAGTAGGGTCTTCGAATGTTGCGTCTCGTCGGGCGCCACTTGGCAGACGCCCTTGTCGCAGCGACTGCTGGCCTCAGCCAACACGGCCATGCCCATCATGAGGGTGGCCAAGAGAATTGTTTTCCTCATATTCTGTTTTCCTTTAGCTTTCATAAAAAATCCGTTATCGGTCATTCCTTCGTCCGCATCTTCTCCATGTCGATGGGCTGTAGGCAGGCGTCGTAGGTTCGCGGATGGTTGTGGTCGTCCACGAAGAGCCGGGGATGGTTGGCGTAGGCCTGGCTGGCCAGTGAGAGCGCGTCGTTGCGGTAGCGGGTGGCCACACCGCCCAGGGTGAGCAGGGTGTGGAACACGCTGTTGCTCTCAGCCGCCCGATGGCGATTGGCCTCAAGGGTCGCCACGAGGTCGGCGTGGCGCTGGCGGTAGGCGTCGGAGGTCCACACCACGAGCGGCACATGGAGCTGCCAGTAGGACGGGAACGGCGAGGCGTGGAGGAAGAGGTGGCGGCGGTCGTCGAAGATGTCCTCGCCATGGTCGGACGTGTAGATCATGGCCGCGCTGCCCCCTTGGCCCTCGAGCGCCGCCATCACCTGGCTGAGCAAGAGGTCGGTGTGGCGAATGGTGTTGTCGTAGGCGTTGACGAGCTGCGGGCGGTAGGCGCGCTTCGCCCCTTCGTAATGGTCGGGCGCAAAGGCACGGGCGGCCTGCGGGTAACGGTCAACGTAGCTGAAATGGGAGCCGTAGGTGTGGACCACCACAAACAGGCGCTCGCCACGGTGGGCTGCCAGGCGCTCCTGCAGGGGCGCCAGCAGGGCGGTGTCGTCGATGGGGTCGGGGTGGCGGTCGCGCAGGAAGAGGCAGTCGTCGGCCTGCTCACCGAGGTAGTCGATGAACGAGTGGTTGCGCTGTTGGTTGGAGAGGAACACGGTGTGGTAGCCGGCCTCGCGAAACGCCTGCATGATGCCCTTCGTGCGGTAGAGTATGTCGTAGTTGTCGGCCTCGGCCAGCGAGAGCAGGATGGGCACACTCTTGTGTGTGGTGTTGCTCTGACTCATGTAGTCGGTAAACACGGTGAGGCCCTTCGCCTTCGAGAGCTGTGGGTTGGTGGGGCGGCGGTAGCCGTAGAGCTGCCAATTGTCGGCCCGGCTGGTCTCGCCAATGACGAGCACCACCGTCTCGGGCTCGCGGTCGGCGAAGGTGCAATGGGCGTCGTAGCGGAAGGCGCTCGACGCCTGCTTGTAGTTGGCGGAGGCTTGCTGTCGGCCAAGGGCCAGCACGAAGTTCCACACGGCATTGAGCGGAAACAGGTCGGCCGTGGGCGAATAAGGGGTGAAGAGCGCGAGGGATGCGGTAACCATGGCCATGGCAGCAGTGGCCACAAGGGCCGGACGGCGTTGGCGGTGCAGGAACGTGGCGTCGACCCACCTTCGGCGTCGCCACAGCACGGCGGCCAGCGTGAGGGTGGGAATGTAGATCACCACCACCCACACGATGGCGGGCAACAGTTGCGACAGCAGTTCGCCCACCTCGCCCGAGTTGGTGGTGACAAGGTTGAGCCACATGTCGACGGCGATAGGGCCGCGCCCATAGAGATAGGTGAGCACCATCTGGAAGGCGCCCAGGAACAACAGGGGGAACAGCAGGATGACCGTTCGCCCCACCTTGCGCGAGAGGGTCAGCACGAGCCAGTAGGCGGCCAGCGGCGCCACAACGCCCACCAGGCGCCCGACCCACGACAGCGACTCGGTGAAGGCCAGCACGAGGTTGGGCAGGATGAGCACCAGGAGGAAGAACAAATAGGTTGCCTTTTTCATGACGAATGGGTTTGACGGGAACGGTGGGCCAACGGCCTTAGAACGCCTCATTGATATTGAAGATGAAGCCCGTGCCGTTGCGGCTGAAGCCGTAGTCGAGGCGCACGTTCACACCTTTCTTAAACTGCCAGCGATAGCCTATGCCAGCGTTAGGCAGGATGCGACGGAAGCGCAGGCTTCCATAATCGGGGAACACCTCGGCGGCGCCCAGCCACACCACCAGGCCGTTGCGGTGCCAGATGTGTTGGCGCAGCTCCACCTGGGCGTCGACAACGTTCTTGTCGCGGTAGCGCCCCTCGTAGTAGCCGCGCATGCGATTGCTGGACCCCACATCGGAGAGCATGGGCCACGGCACGCTGCCCACCGACTGCCGCGTGTGGAGCTCGCCGGCAAGGATGGCGCCACGCCAGGCGCGGCGGTAGGTGGCCACTTGCAGTTCGCCCGACCAGTAGGTGTTGTTGTTGCCCAGGAACGTGGGGTTGGCGGTGAGGTCGGCCTGCACAAACCAGCCACGGGAGGCGTTGAGCATGAAGTCGCGTGTGTCGAACGTATAGCTCACGCCCACCGACACGTCGCTCACCGTGAGCGGGCGGCCGGCCAACAGCGCGGGCGCATGGTCCTTGAGCTTGTAGGCGTGCACATATTGGTAACGGGCTATCGGTCCGAGGTAACTGTAGCGGTTGAGCGGCAGCAGGAATCGCGCCATCACCTCAAACTTGGTGCGACTGTATTTGCTCTTGTTGTCGTCGATGTCGCTCTCGGGATAGCTGAACCCCCAGAGGTACGACGGGAAGGTGTAGACATACAGGCGGTAGTCGAGCCGATAGTGCTTGCGCGGCAGGAACGTGTTGCCGCGAAGGCCGATCATGAGGAACCCCTTGGTGGTGACATCGCTGTAGAGCGAGGCGTTGGAGAGCTCGAGCGTGCTGTCGGAACGGTCGGTGGAATAGAGGGCCGACGCCACCAGGCCCAGGCCCACACCGGTGTCGGAGGCGTAATGGGGACCGCCAATGATGCCAAAATCGATTTTCTTGTTGGGTTTGGGCTTGTCCGACTCGGCAAAATATTGCAACACACGGGCCACCAATCCGCGCTTGGGCTTCAGCGCCAAGGTGTCGAAGGGGACCGGAGCGACCGATGGCGGGGCGACCGATGGGGTGGTGACGGATGGCCCGGCCTCCTGCCCGTGGCGCGCAAGCGGTTGCTGCGCCCACAACGGTGTATGGGCGGCCAACAGTAAGCCTATGATTATCAACGCTTTCATACGAATCGGTTATATGCGTCAAGCGGTAGCGATGAGTTGTTGCTTAGGTAGGTTGATCGGCCTCATGACCAAATGGCGCATCGAGAATACAATAGCAATAGAAAACTCGGGCAAAGATAATAGTTTTTTGCGTAATACCATTGCAATATGTGGAAAATCGCTCCAAGAGGTCATTTATTTGTCGCACAAACCACGGATTATTGCCGTCTTTTTACTAAATTTGCGGAAAGTATGGCCTTGGCCGCCCACAACCGTGGCGCAAGCGCCCCACCCTGTCGATTCACCCATAACAAAATCTAATATGAGACTTAACCGTTCTTTCTTAACCCTCGGCTTGGCCGCTGCCCTGTTGCAGGCGCCAGCCCCCGCGTCGGCCCAGTCAGCGGGTCGGCAGAACCCGTTGTTGCAGAAGAGTAGCCTGCCCTTTGGAGCGCCCGACTTCAACAAGATTCAGGAGTCCGACTACCTGCCGGCCATCGAGGAGGCCATCAAGATACAACGTGCCAACATCCAGAAGATCGTGGACAACAAGAAAAAACCCACCTTCGCCAACACCATCCTCGCCTATGAGGAGAGTGGCGTGGTGCTCGACCGCGTGACGAGCGTGTTCTTCGGTCTGACCAGCGCCCACAAGACGCCCGTCATCGCCGAGACGGAGAAGAAGGTGTCGCCCATGATGACCGACCTGAGCAACGAGATCTCGTTCAACAAGAAGCTCTTCGAGCGTGTGAAATATGTGTACGACAACGAGTATGCGAAACTCAAGGGCGAGGACAAGCGCCTCACGGAGATCGTCTACAAGGGATTCGTGCGCTCGGGAGCACTGTTGCCCGCCGATAAGATGGAGCGCATGAAGCAGATCAACTCGCGCATCTCCGACCTGCAACAGCAATGGGGCGACCTGCTGCCCGACGCCACCAACAACGCCGTGGTGTGGGTAAAAAGCAAGGAGGAACTGGCTGGACTGAGCGAAGCCGACATTGCGCAGTGTAAGAACGACGCGCAGAGCCGTGGGGCCAAGGCGCCCTACTGCATCGTGATCATCAACACCACGCAACAGCCCATTCTCGCCAACCTGGCCAACCGCGACTTGCGACGCAGGGTGTATGAGGCCAGCATTCATCGCGCCGATGGCACCAATCCGAAATTCAACACGTTCCCCATCGTGGTGGAGATAGCGAAACTGCGCGCCGAGAAGGCGAAGATCATGGGCTACGACACCTACGCCGATTTCGCATTGGAGCGCACCACGGCGAAGAATGTGAAGAACGTGGACAATTTCCTCACACAACTCATCAGCGAGTATGCGCCCAAGGCCGACGCCGAGACGCGCGCCATTGAGCAATACGCGCAGCGCACCGAGGGCAAGGATTTCCGCCTGCAGCCCTACGACCGCTTCTACTACTCGGCAAAGATGAAGAAGGAAATGCTCAACATCACCGACGATGAGGTGAAGCCTTACTTCAATGTCGACAGTGTGCAGATCAATGGCGTGTTCTACGCCGCCAACCGCGCCTACGGCCTGACATTCAAGCAGCGCAAGGACATCCCCACCTATCATCCCGACATGAAGGTGTTTGAGGTGTTCGACCGCAACGGAAAGGCCATCGCCCTGTTCTACAGCGACTTCTTCCGCAGGCCCACCAAGCGGGGCGGCGCATGGATGAGCAGCTTCGCCAAGCAGAGCCGACAGCGCCACCAGTTGCCCGTCATCTATAACGTGTGCAACAACGCCAAGGCGCCCGAGGGACAGCCGTCGCTCCTCACATGGGACGAGGTGTGCACCATGTTCCATGAGTTTGGACACGCCTTGCATGGCATACTCTCCAACTGCCAGTACGACGCACTGTCGGGAACGGCCGTGCCACGCGACTTCGTGGAGATGCCGTCGCAGTTCAACGAGTCGTTCGCCCAGATTCCTGAGGTGTTCGACCATTTCGCGCGCCACGCCGTGACCGGACAGCCCATGCCCGCCGCACTGAAGGAGCGCATGCTGAAGAGCATCAACTTCCAAACGGCCTACGCCTTGGGCGAGAACCTCGCAGCCACCTGCCTCGACCTCGCTTGGCATAAGATCAGCGCCGAGGAGGTGCCGTCGGTCTACATGGCTGGCGCCTTCGAGAAGGAGCAACTGCACAACGTGGGATTGCTCAACACGCAGATCCCGCCGCGTTACATCACATCCTATTTCAATCATGTGTGGGGTGGCGGCTACGCTGCCGGCTACTACAGCTACCTCTGGACGGAGGTGCTGGCCGTGAACATCGCCGACTACTTCGCCAAGCATGGCGCCCTCGACCCTGCCGTGGGCCAAGCCTTCCGCGATAAGATCATCAGCCGTGGCAACACCAAAGACCCCATGGAGATGTTCACCGACTTCACGGGAATGAAGCAGCCCGACGCCTCCACCTTCCTGAAGGCAAGAGGCTTGTAACCGATAAGCCTGGGCGGGGCTGGCGGCCCAGCCCTGCCCAGGCTTCGCAGCAGGCCCTAACCCAAGCACCGCTGCTCGCCTGTCACTGGCCCAGCACCGCAGCTCGCCTGTCACCGGCCCTGCACCCGCTTGCGAAAAGAATTTCGGGCGCATATTTGCGCCCGCTTCTTCCCATCATCAACCCTCAAACCCATCTTTATGATTAACCGTCTTCTTTCTTTCCTTGACGCCTCGCCCGTAAATTTCCTGGCCGTCAAGAACATTGCCGACAGCCTGGAGGCTGCTGGCTTCCGCCGCCTCGACGCCCGCCAACCGCTTGGCGAGGTGAAGGCCGGCGACTGCCTCTTCGCCACCAAGAACGCCTCATCGGTCTACGCCTTCCGCATAGGGCGCCAGCCGCTCTCCGAAGCGGGCTTCCACATGATATGCGCCCATAGCGACTCGCCCACCTTCCGCATCAAGCCCAACGCGGAGATGCTCACCGAGGGTGGCCTGGTGAAGCTCAACACCGAGGTGTATGGCGGCCCCATCATGTCGACCTGGTTCGACCGGCCGCTGACGCTCGCCGGCCGTGTCATCGTGCGTGGCGACGACGTGATGCACCCTATCACGATGCTCATGCATGTGCGCCGCCCACTGCTGCAGATCAGCAACCTCGCCATCCATTTCAACCGCCAGGTGAACGACGGCGTGAAACTGAGCCGACAAAAAGATGTATTGCCGTTGCTCGGACAGGTGACCAGCCAACTGGAGGAGGGCAACCTCCTGATGAACATCATCGTGGAAGAGCTCAACAAGCAACGCCCCGTGAAGCGCGAGGACATCCTCGATTTCGACCTCTACCTGGCCGACGCGTCGCCCGCCTGCACCTTCGGCGCACACAACGAGTTCATCTCGTCGGGCCGTCTCGACGACCTCTCGATGTGCTACGCCGGCCTGGAGGCGCTGTTGGCTGCCGACACCACCGACACCACGCAGGTGCTCGCCATCTTCGACAACGAAGAGACGGGATCGCAGACCAAGCAGGGTGCGGCCAGTCCGTTCCTGGCCTACCTGTTGCAGCGCATCGCCCTGGCCCAGAGCCACACCGAGGAGGCCTACTACCAGGCTGTGGAGCGCGCCTTCATGATCTCGGCCGACAACGCCCATGCCTGGCATCCCAACTACGGTGAGAAGTACGACCCGACAAACCATCCCATGCTGGGCGGCGGACCGGTCATCAAGTTCAACGCCGCACAGAAATATGCGAGCGACGCAGCCTCGGCCGCCATCTTCGCATCGCTCTGCGAGAAGGCCGGCGTGCCCTGCCAGCGCTTCGTGAACCACAGCGACGTGGCGGGCGGCAGCACCCTCGGCAACATCCTCGCCTCCTCGATTCCCCTGCAGGGCGTCGACATGGGCAACGCCATCCTCGCCATGCACAGCATACGCGAGACCGGCAGCGTCCAAGACCACCTCTACACCGTAAAGGTCTTCACCGAGTTTTATAAGCAATAGAGGTAAGGCAGAATAAAGGCCAAGCCCGAAAAGCTTAAACCCTAAAGGCTTAGCCCCAAGCATAGCTTACCGAAGAAGCCAACCCACACCAGGGGGGGCGACACAACAAGCCCAGCAAGCGCACCGTGCCCGTTTGCCCGATACGCGTTGCTGGGCTCTCTCTCTTACTTGATAATTCCACTTGATTGGGCTATCTCTCTTGGGTCAGAGATATGCCACGCAGTGCCATTTCGCTTACTTCAACACCTTGCGAACCTGGTTGCCCTGGCGCTCAATGACGAGGCCCTTCTGGGCGCGGTTAGCGTCGATCTGGCGGCCCGCAGCGTCGTAGACGCGTGTGGGAGCAGCCTCATTGGCCTCAGCGTTGATGTCGCGAATGTCCGTAACCGGCACAAGGTCGTACTTCACAGGTCCCTGCTCGGGGCGATGAACCACCACCATGTCGAAGCTATAGCTGTATTGCTCATGATAGGTGCCGATGATGCAATCCATGGCATCGAGACGGAAGTAACCGTCGCCACGGCCACTGTAACCCCAATTCACACCCACGTTGCCATTGGCGTCGTAGCCGTCGAGCACGAAGCAGTGGAAAGCAGCGGTGCCATTATACTTGGAGCCACCGGCGTACAGCACGGGGTTGCCGGCGCTGATCTCGCGATACACCACCTCACACCACTTGGCGTTGTCGTAGTTGTTGGGCTCAGGATAATCCTTGTAGCCATAATACTGCGCATAATAGCCGAAGTTGTCAACCAGTCCGTCGGCAGCGTCGTACAGATAAGCGCCACTGACATCGATGCCGTATGTCATGTGGGCTGCCACGCCGCAATGGTACATGAGCGTAGCGATGGCACGCTTCTGCGTCACGCTGAAACCATTGGAATAGTCGGGCAGCAGGTCGTCGAAATTGTAAGTGGCCTGCGAATAATCGACCGTGTACTTCTTGTTCTCAAAGAACGTAAAGTTGGTACCCTTACCTGTGGTGGGATATTTATGGTAATAGAGAATCTGCGCCATGGCGGTGGCCACACATCCCGTTACACAGTTTCTACCACTCGAGTTCTTCGGACAAAGCGAATTGTAGGGCTTCCCCTGGTCCCACTTAGACTCCACGAGGTGGCTCACCGACGTCTTGCAGTCGCTGGGCACACGCACCGCACGATGCGGCGCAACCATGGCGCGATCGTTGAGCTTCTGCTCGGCCATCGAGAGGTACCACGACAGTGCGGGGTTGTCGGTGGCAAACTGGTTGTCGGCCGAATAGCCCACCACCGGCGTGTTGGCGTCGTCGTTGGCGATGATGGCGAAGCCGCCGTCGTCGTAGCCCATGACGGTATACGCCTTGGTGGCAGAAAGCTTCTTCAGTTCGGGCGTCGCCTTGCCGGCAGCCATCGAGCGCTTCACGGCGGCAGGCGCAATGAGGCGCTTGGCGATGCGGGCTATGTCCTGGGGCGAACGCTCCTTAGCGGTGGCAGGAACGAAGGTGGCCGAGAGCGCTAAGGCAAGAAATAGGAGAAGGGTAGTGTACTTTTTCATAAATCGATGCAATGTTGTTGATTCTTGTTCGGGGGGAATGCCCAGAGCCCCATAAACTCATGCGACCTGAAGGGCTGCGCATCATGCCCGATGAGCCTACCGAGGCTGGCCCTTGATGGTACAGTAGACTCGATAGGCTCAGTAGGCTTGTGGCCTTACGGCCTTGGGCTATGATACTTATTTACGTTTCATGACGCAATCGGTATAGATGAACGCATTGCCACCATACCATGCGGTAAAGTTTTCGAAGGTGATGTTGAAATCATCGTCGTAATGGGCAATGACCGGCTCCGTCTCCGAGTTGGCGGAAGCGAAGGTGTAATAGGTGCCCCATGTAGCCGGCTTGAAGGTGATGGTTCTTGAAAGCTTGTCGACCTCGCCGATGTTCTCATCGTTCCAACCGTAGAAGTTGATGAGCTTGATGTGTGTGTCGTCGATCTGGCGAACGAGCACCTCGTCTGTGCGGTTCACGTCCTGCTTGGTGTATTCCTCACCAAAGTAGTCGTAACCCGTGCAGGTGGCGGTGTAAGTGCCCACGAGGTCGTTGGCCTCGCCATTCTCTTCCCAACCCCACTCAAACTCGTCGTAAGCGCCGGCGCCAACCTGGCCGTTGGCATCGTAAAGGATGGCCCAGAACCAGAGGTTACCCTTCGAACCTGTTTCGTCGGCGTAGAAGAATGAGTGACCATCGCTGCAGAACATGTCGAGCTCCAATACAGAGGTGACATTCACGATATTGAACCCAGACTCCAACGGGTAGCCATAAGGACGCATCTCATACTCGTTCTTGTCGTTCATCTCGATCATGAAGTTGATGCTGTAACCCACAGCGCCATAAGGATTCTCGATGGAGTAAGTGCCGTCGTCGTAAGCCACGATCTCGGCCTCAAACTTGTTTTCGCCATCGGGCAGGTTCTTCATGGTATAGGTACCGGTGTGGCGCCAAAGAACGTTTCTAACGCGCTCGAACGTGAACTGGAAGGGCTCAGAGTCGCTATAGGTGTCGTCGTCGCTGTAAGCCACAATGGTGATGGTGCGCTGACCCAGCTCCAAGCCAATGAGCGTAACGCTGTTGGTGGTGGTGGTGCCACTGACACCTGTGTCGAGGCTATACCTGTAACCAGAAGCGTGCTCCACGGCGGGCCACGTTACGGTCACACCGCCATTGCCGTTGGCCGTAGTGGCCGACGATACCGACACGAGCGGAACCTGCTGACTGGTGGTAGCCTTGAGCACAGCGATGGGCGACGTGGTCTTGTCGCTGTTGAGGGCGGTGAATGCCCACACCTTCAGCGTGTACTCGGTGTTGGCCTTCAGACCGGTGGCCACAAGCGACGTGGTCTGCGTAACGTCGGCGGTGATGACGTGGTCGAACGCGTCGACAAGCTCATAGGCATACTGCGTGGCGTCGGCTACGGGATCCCAATGGAAGGCCAACGAGCTAACGGTCTGACCATCCTGTGAAATGGTGGGCATCTGCAACGGAGTCTTCTCGTCGTCGTCGCTGCACGAGGTGAACGACACCAAGGCGAAGAGGGCGACAGCCAGCATCGTTCCTAATCTGGAAATGATAGACTTATCGTATTTCATATACAGTATTCATAAATAGTTAAACATTGAGTGATAAAACACTGACGCTGCCCATTAGCCAATGGGGTCCCAGTATCCGTAAAGATTGGTGTAGCCAGAATCGGTTTCGTCGGTGTAATAGACAAACGGGATGAGCTTGAAGCAAGGCTCAGATGATGAGCCGCGCATATCAACGTTGCCCCACCACTCGTCGGAGGTGTCGTACCAGAAGTTGACGAAGTCGATACCTACGAACTCCTCACCGTCGGGATACCACTGTGCGTAAATGCCATTGGCGGCGTCTTGCATGAGGAACCAGCAAGTCTTACCGGCTGGGTCGGCTGCCCAATGGTTGTAAGGCGAAGGAATGCCATGCCATGTAGAACGGTCGTTGGGGTTGAAGTTGGCCGCGTCGTGCATCGAAGCGTCCATCGGATCGGCTGCCAGGATAGAGAACTCCCAGTTGATGCCTGAGTTGAGGAAGTTGTTGATGCGGAAACGGTTCTTGCCCTCGAGCCAATAGATCTCAGAACGGGTGTCGGCAAACTCGCTCTGGTTCCACTTGAAGACGCCCTCGGTGAGCTTCACCCAACGGATCAGAGAAGCCTCATACTTGAACGAAGCCATACCGTCGGTGGCCACATACGGGTTGGTGTAAGCCTCATCCACGTGGATGATGAGGGTGTAGGTGTGGAGCATCTCCATGCCGGGATACTTAATCTCGAGGGTTGTTTCGTTCGCGCCGTCCTGGAAAGTGGCGGTGGCGGGAATTGTGAACACCTTGTCGGCCTTGTCGACAATGATGGGCACGGTGAGCTCGCCCTTGGTGTTGAGACGCTTCAGGGTAAGCGTGAACGACTGGCTCTGGGCATACTCCTCAGGTGTGAGCGTAGCCGTGGCCTCGTTAGACGATGCGAAATAGACGCCAGGGTTGTCGGGCGACACCTTCTTGGGCCACTCGAAATTGTCGTCGTCGGAGCATGCCGTGAAGGCGGCCGCTACGAAAACAGCGACGAACATGTATAGGATATTAGTTAATTTTCTCATTGTAGTCGGTGTTAATAGTGTGTTAATAGTACGTTTATACCATGTTGCCATTGGCTTGGATTAAGGTGTGATGGCACCCGACGTGTTCGGACCAATGACAACGGCTGGGTTGTGGTTGCGCTCATACTCGGAGATGATGTAGTTCATCCAAGGAGCCACGTAGCCAGCGTAAGAGTTGAGCTGCATGGTTGAAGCGTAGTTGCTGCCGGCATACTTGCGGATGACGGGCAGGTTGAGGCGCTTGTAGTCGAAGAACACGAGGCCCTCGCCCCAGAGCTCTATGCGGCGCTGAACCATCAGGGCGTCGATGAAGTCGTTCATGTTGGTGGCGGTGCACTTGTAAGAGCCATCCTTGTAACGATACTGGTTGACCCACTTCTCGAGCTCCTGTGCGGCGGCTGCCACGCCCTGTGTGTGGGCGATGCACTCGAAGTAGTCGAAATACATCTCCTCCACGCGCATGATGGGCAGAGAGGCTATCAGACCCACGGTGAGGTCGGTGAGGTTGCCGCTACCTGAGCGGAACTTCAGGTTGGCGTATGCGGGCAGTGTGGACCACTTCTCGCCTGTGACCTTCGTCTTGTAGCCAGCGGGCACGGTAGTCTTTCCTGCGTCGCCAGGATTGATCCATGAGGGACGGCGCCAGTCGCCTGTGCCGATCTTGTCGTAGAGACCCTTGCTGATGCAACGGTAAGCCCTGTAGGTGGGAGTGCACATACCCCAGTCGGCCTCCGAGGCCATGTAGCCGAGGAACGTGTACCAGAAGAGCTCGTTGATTTGCTCCTTCGAGTTGATGAGTGTACCCAGCATCCAAGAGTTGTTGGCGGTGTTGAAGCCTTGGTCGGGGTCGCTCCACTGCTCCTCCGTGAGCGGTGTGTAGTTGCCCGCACCGATGGCCTGCTGTGCATAGTAGGCAGCCTTCTGGTAGCACTCGAGGGCTGAAGAGATGCAGAGGTTGTCGTAGCCGTCGTCGGCGTTCTCAGCCTCGATCTGCTTCTGCAGGTCGGCGGGGTTCTTCTCGAAGCGTGTGGCCATGTCGAGCCACAGACGTGTCTTCAGACCGTAGATGACGCTCTGGTCCATGAAGGCCTTGTGCTCGCGGTTGTAGCCTGCGAGGTTCTCCTCGGCGCGGTTGAGGTCGGTCATGATGAAGCGGTTCATCGTGTAGAACGGCGCGCACGGATTGTTCTTGAGCTCCACCTTCGAGGTCTTTTCGGTCACGATAGGAATGGTGATGCCCATGCATCCGATCGAGTCGGCCTGTTTGTCGAGGTAGCTCACACCCGTCTTCTTATACTCGAAGAGGCGCTCCAGGTCGAGGTAAAGCATGGCGCGGTAGCCGTATCCCTGTCCGAGATACTTCTTGGCGGCCTCATTGCCACCGTCGACGGCATCCTTACCCACGCTGATAACACCATTGGCGTTCTTGATAAACACATAGTAATAATAGAATGTGTAATAGTAAGCGTAGCGCAGCGATGATCCATCCTCTATGTAGTCCCAATAGTTGAAGCTATTATCGCTCTGCGGGAAGTCGGCGCAAAGCAGGTCGCGCATGTACATCTGGCAGGGATAACCCCAGTCCTGCGTGTAGTCGCCCGAATTGTAGGTGTTCCATGTGGTGAGGAACGAGGGCAACGAGTTGGCTAAGTATGACAACGATTTACTGTCGGTCTTGATGGTCGCGGGCGTGGCCTCGTCAGTCGGCACGGTCTCGTCAATACATGCTGATAGGCCGCATAGCGTCATGACGGCGGCGCTGGCGAGAAGCATGTTCTTTATGTATCTTTTCATGATAGTATTCTTTTAGAAAGGTTATACGTTTGTTGGTTCACCTCGTTGCGTTAGAACGTTACGGTCAGACCACCTGTGAATGTACGCACCTGCGAGTAAGAAGTCTCAGATGATGATCCCCAGAAGCTTCCGCGCGGGTCGAAGCCCTTGCGCTTGCTGAGGTAGAAGAGGTTCTCGCCCGATGCGTAGACGCGCACGCCGCTCAGGCCGATCTTGCTCACGATTCGCTTCGGCAGTGTGTAGCCGATGTTAACGTTCTGCAGGGTGAGCGTAGAGGCGTCGGTGAGGAAGCGGTCGGACGTGGCTGCCGAGCGCGTGTCGATGTCCTTAACAGCATACTGGAAGCGAGGAATCTGGCTGCTGGTGTTGGTCTCCGACCAAGCGTTGAACAGGTCCTTGTGCAAAGAGAAGCCGGTGTAGACGGTGCTCGGGTTGCCCATGAGCGACTGGTAACCCCAGTCCATGGCCTTGCCGCCGAGCGAGTAGCTCATCGACACTGAGAGGTCGAAGCCGTAGAGGCTCAGCTGTGTGCTCAGACCACCATAGAGCTTCGGGTCGGGAGAGCCGCAGTTGAAGTAAGAGGCCTGGTTGAAGGCTGTGGTGGCTGAGAGCTCGCCTGTCTCGGGATTCTCCACGTACCATGTTGACTCGCCATTCTCGTTGACGCCAGCGAATTTCTTCAGGCGGAAGGTGTGGTAAGGAAGGCCCTCACCCACGTAGTAGTTGCCGTCGGTGTAACCGGGATGGCCGTCGAGCATGGCGCCTCTGTTGTCGGCGCTCAGCATGGTCACCTCGTTCTTGAAGTGTGTGGCGTTGAAGTTGATCATCCAGTTGACGTCCTTCGTGCGGATGGGGTTGAAGTGGAAGTCGAACTCGACACCACGGTTCACCATGTCACCCACGTTGTCGTAAGATCCAGCGTAACCGCCCGACTGGGGCACGTACACGTAGAAGAGCATGTCGGTGGTCTTGCGGCTGAAGTACTCCACGCTACCGGTGATGCGTCGGTCTAAGAGCTCAAACTCTACACCGAGGTTGAAGTTGGAGTTGGTCTCCCATGTGATGTTGGGGTTGCCCACGGTTCCCTGCTTGAACGCCACCTCGCCGTTGAAATTGTCGAGGTAGTAAGTGTCGGTGTATCTGAAATAGCCGATGGCGTCGTTACCCTGCTGACCCCAAGAGGTCTTCAGCTTGAGCATGTTGACCCAGTCCACATCGAACCAGTTTTCCTTCGAGATGATCCACGCGCCTCCGAGCGAGTAGAAGTTACCCCAGCGATGGTCGGGATGGAAGTTAGAGGAAGCGTCGCGACGGAACGAAGCCGATGCGAAGTAGCGACCGTCGTAGTCGTACATGGCGCGGGAGAAGAAGCCCTCGGTGTTGTAGTGTGTGCTGTTACCGCCGTTGTGCAACTCCTTCACGGCAGCGTCGAGCTCCTGTGCGCCGAAGTAAGAGAACATCTTTGTGCGTGAGGCCCAAAGGCTGTTGCCCTTGTATCTGTAGTTCTCATGACCAACCATCAACGAGGCGTTGTGCTTGCCAAATGAGCGCGTATAGTTCACGATCTGCTGGAAGTTGAGCGCGTAGCTCTGTCCGCTTGATTTCTGCACGAATCCACCGGGATACAAGTCGGCGGTGTTGCCATAGAACGGCTGCATGGTAGAGGTGCTCTTCGACTCGTTGTTGGTAACGGTACCGTTGAGCGTGATCTTGAGGCCCTCGATCGGTGTGATGTCGGCGAAGCCGGCCAGCGTCATCACGTTGATCACATCAAGATCGGTGTTGAGCTCATTGGCCTGCAGGAAGTTACGTGCGGGGTCGGTAGGACGCAGCATGCCGCCGTTGGCGCCTGCACCGTAATCGTACATCTTACCGTGCTCGTCCATCATGATGTTACCGTTGCCGTCGCGCATATAAACGGGATAGATGGGGGCGTAACGCGTGGTGACGTCGAAGACCGACAGTCCACCTGATCCCACGTTGTTCTGCTTGGTATGGGTGAAGTTCATGTTGGTTCCCACCTTCAGCCACTTCTTGGCCTGGTAGTCAGATTTCAGGCGTGCGGTGTAACGGTCGAAGTCGGAATGGCGCACCACACCCTCGTTCTTCAGGTAACCGAGCGATGCGTAGTACGACATCTTCTGGGTTCCACCCGAGATATTGAGGTTGTACTCCTGGCGGAGGCTGGTGCGGAAAGCCTCATCCACCCAATTGTCTGGAGCGAGGGTAAAGAACTGCCCGTCGTAGTACACGCGGTTTCCGAGCGTGGCGTTGGGGTTGATGCGTCCGTTGGAACCGATGAGGTACTCGCCCTTAGGCACATTATAAACCACGTAGCCCAAACCACCATCCTGGCCATCCATGCCGATGGTGTTGTTGGCCGTTACGTGTGCGTCGTAAGCCGACATGCCTTTATCGCGCACGTTATAGTTGTACAGGGCCTTGTAATAGAGCTCGTAGTACTGTGCGGGATCGGTGATGCGGTCGTAATCGACCGTGGCGCGGCTGTTGGCGCCCCACTTGGCGTCGAGCGTGATGGAAGCCTTCTCGGCGGAGCCCTTCTTGGTGGTGATCATGATCACACCATTGGCACCACGGGCACCGTACAGGGCGTTAGAGGCAGCGTCCTTGAGCACGGTGATGCTTTCCACATCGTTCGGGTTGAGGTTGTTCCAGCCACCGTCGTAGGGAGCACCGTCGACGATGATGAGCGGCTGCGAGTTGGCGTTGATCGAACCAAAGCCGCGGATGGCGAACGAGGGTGTTGAAGTAGGCGAGCCACTGGTGTTGGTCATCTGCACGCCGGCGACCTCACCCTTCAAACCGCTGAGTACGTTTGTGAGCTGCTTCTTGTTGAGCACGTCGGCCTTCACCACACCAGCCGAACCGGTGAATGATGATTTCTTCTGCTGACCGAAAGCCACCACGAGGAACTCGTCGAGCTGTTCCTGCGAAGGAACCAGTTCCACACGCATGCTCGACATGGCCCGCACGCTCTGCGACTGCATACCTACGTAGGTAACGATCACCTCAGTGCCACGTTTCACGCCCTTGGGGAGCGTGAACTTGCCCTGGGCATCTGTCACAGTGCCTTGGCGTTCGCCTTTGACCTTCACTTGGGCTCCGACCAACGGTTCTCCGTTCTCGTCGCAAACGGTACCGCCGAAAGTACCCGTCGACTGCGCAATGGCCTGGGTTGATAGGGCCAGTAACGCGCTTGCTAACAAAACTCGTACTCTCATAAGATTGTTTTTCATTAATATCCGCGGCATGATTTCATGCCATGCAATAGGTTTTGGTTTGCAAATTATAAAAAATGCATGGAACTTGCAAGCGTTTCGTTAAATATTTCTTAAAAATATTACGATATATAGGTATTTAACGGTTTTTCGTTAACAAACGTATGTAATCGGCGCATTTTACTCACAATGCGAAACTGTGTTCGTAAACATCTATTATTATGCAACCTGTGTTCGCTTACACGTTACACCCGCGTCTTGCCTTTTGCAAGAAAGTAGCAAAAAGAAAGCCACGTAAAGCCAAAAACGCCCATTTTGGGCGTGTTTTAATGCTTATCGGATGACATTGGACTATCATCCGAACCATGTGTCGAATAGGTAGCGGACGCAACATGCCGCATGGACATTGGTCCCAAATTGACGGTGGGAAGAATGGGAAAAGCGGTCGGCAAAAGCAAGATAATGAGATGAAAAAAGCAGGAAGATGATTCTGAGAATACAGGATAATGAACCAGCAAAAGCAGGATAATGATTCAGAGAAAGCAGGATAATGAACCAGCAAAAGCCGAAGACATGTGTCAAAAGCCAAGCCAAGCGGGCTGAAAAGACAATGGTGGCGCATAGCCCTGTCAACCCAAGGCGGGCTGAAAGCCCAATGACCTCCTCAGCCCAGGGCAAGCGAAGCGACACCCTGGGTATAATGTGCCGTGTAGCTTGCGCCCTGCTAAGGGCAAAAGTGCTGAAACAGAGCGTGTTATGTTTACTTTTGCCCTTACAGGGCGTAGTGTGATATGGTGTGGCGGTTTACCCAGGGCGTCGCTTCGCTTGCCCTGGGCTATGAAGGACGTTGCCCCTTTCGCACCTATTGCGAGACGCCAAGCCATGTCTCGCGTTTTTGATAAAAGCAACCCAGATAGCCATTGCGTTTTTAATAGGTGGCTCGCAACGGCCATTACCACTCCTTATTATTATAGGTGGCACATGCGCGCCCTTTGTTTCTCCTATTATAATAGCGCCCCGTCGGGCAGGCGTGTTATCATAGCGCCCCATGGGGCAGGCGTGGGTTATCCGCCCAGTTGGCCTTTGCTGCGCAGGAAGGTGCGGTGGCCGTAGATGGCTATCACCACGAAGCAGACGAAGGGCAAGACGAACGACACGTTGACGGCGGGCATGCCCAACAGTTCCACCTGGTCGATGATGGCGGCCTGGAACGGGGGCAGCACGCTACCACCGAGGATGGCCATGATGAGACCGGCGGCTCCAAACTTGGCGTCGTCGCCCAAGCCGGTGAGGGCTATGCCGTAAATGGTGGGGAACATGAGCGACATGCAAGCGCTTACACCCACAAGGCAATAGAGGCCGTAGATGTTTTGCAGGCCTATGACACCCACCACGAGCAAACCGCCCACGATGGCCAGCACCGTGAGCAAACGCCCTGTGTTGACGTAGCGCAGCAGGAAGGTGCAGATGAAGCGCGAGCAGCAGAAGATAATCATCGCCAGGATGTTGTATTGTTGCGACGCTACCTCGGCGGCCTGCTCAGCTATGCCGTCGGCCATGAGCACCCGTGTGCCATACTGGATGATGAAGGTCCAGCACATGATCTGCACGCCCACGTAGAAAAACTGCGCGATGACGCCCTCACGGTAATGGGGCATAGCGAAGATGCGGCGCAGCGAGGGCACGAAGTCGATGTTATGGTTTTTGTCGCCGTTCTTCGGCATGCGCCAGAACAGGATGAGCAAGAACATGGCCAGGATGACGAGGCCGATGGCGAGGTAGGGGCCGATGAGCACCGAGAGGTCATACTCCTTCACGGCCTCAAACTCGGCAGGCGTGAGGCCGGCGCGCGAGGCGGTGTCGAGCGGGTTGAGCTTGGCCTGTATGAAGTTCATGGCCACATACATGCCCAGCAGCGATCCCATGGGGTTGAACGACTGCGCGAGGTTGAGCCGTCGCGTGGCCGTTTCCTCCGTTCCCATCGAGAGGATATAGGGGTTGCTCGACGTCTCGAGGAACGACAATCCGCATGTCAGGATGAAATAAGCGATGAGGAACGGATAGTATTCGCCCGTCATCTTGGCCGGATAGAACATGAATGCGCCCAGGGCGTAGAGCCCCAGTCCGACGAGCACGCCCGCCTTGTAACTGTATCGGCGGATAAACATGGCCGCTGGAAACGCCATGGCGAAATAGCCGCCATAGAAGGCCACCTGCACCAGTGCGCCGTCGGTGGCCGACATGCGGAAGATCTTTGAGAACGCCTTCACCATGGGATTGGTGATGTCGTTGGCAAATCCCCACAGCGCGAAGCAGGAGGTGATGAGGATGAAAGGCACGACGTAGCTCACGCCGTCTTTCGATAGGATTGACTGTTTCATAGATTAAAGAATTGCGATGCTTCTCATTTCGTGGATGTCGGCCACCTCGCCCTTGGCCAGCGCCTGCGTAAGGATGTTGCCGATGGCGGTGGCCTCCACGGGTCCGGCCTCCACGGGGATGCCGAGCGCCTGTTGGGTGAGGCGGTTGAGAAGTTTGTTTTGTGAGCCTCCACCAATGATGTGGAGCTTCTTGATGGGCTCGGGCAGCATGGCGTTGAGCGCCTGCGTGGCCTCCGCGTATTTGGCAGCGAGCGATTGCAGCACTACGCGTGTGAGGTCGGCCTTGGTCTGCGGCACGTTGAGCGCCTGTAGCTCACAATAGCCGCGTATGGCTTGCTGCATCGACTTGGGGTTCTGAAACTCGGGCGCGTCGACCGGTATGACGGTCTGTATCTCAGCGCGCTCGGCGGCAGCGAGCAAGGGTTCGTATTGCTGCTCGTCGCCCTCGTCGGCCCATTCGGCCATGAGTCGTTGCAGGAACCACAGTCCGGTGATGTTTTGCAGGAACGTTATCTTGCCGCCTATGCCGCCCTCGTTGGTGAACTGGGCGCGTCGGGCCTCCTCGGTGAGGATGGGCGCGTCGAGCTCCACACCCAGCAACGACCATGTGCCCGAGCTGATGAACGCCACGGGGCGCTCGTCGGCCTTGGCCGGCACGGCAGCCACGGCACTGGCGGTGTCGTGCGATCCCACGGCAATGACATCCACCTGCCCCAGTCCGGTCTCCTCGGCGATGTCGGCGTGCAGTTGTCCACGCACCGTTCCCGGCATGACGATGGGGCAGAACAGGTGGCGCGGCAGTCCGATGCGGTCGATGAGCGGCCAGTCCCACGTGCGCGTGGTGGCGTTGAGCAGCTCCGACGTCGATGCGATGGTGTACTCGGTGTTGGCCTCGCCCGTGAGGAAAAACGAGAAGAGGTCGGGGGTGAAGAGCAGTCGGTCGGCGATCTGCAGCTGCGGCGACTGGGCCCGCTTCATGCTGAGGAGCTGGAACAGGGTGTTGATCTCCATCACCTGGGTGCCGTTCACGGCATAGTGGTCGGTGCGGTCGGTGCGGCTGAAGAAGTGGTCGGCCATGCCCTGCGTGCGTGCGTCGCGGTAGCACACCGGGTTGCCCACGAGGTTGCCCTGGCGGTCGATGAGCCCAAAGTCGACACCCCATGTGTCGACGGCGATGCCCGCCACTTTGAGCCCCATCTGCGCCGCCTTGCGCAGCCCGGCCTTCATGTCCTCGAAGAGGGCTGGGAAATCCCAATACACATGGTCGCCCAGCCTCACCTGTCGGTTCTGAAAGCGGTGCACAAGCTGCATCTGGAGCTGCTTGCGCCCGCCCTCGGTCGTGATGGTTCCGGCAACGACACGGCCTGAGCCGCCGCCGAAGTCGATAGCTAAATAGGTCATTTGTTAGTTGGTTTACACACCCCGCCTTACGCCTTCTTTCCCAGCACGTAGGTCTCCAGGTCGTCGATCTCCTCGGGTGTGAGCGTGTTATACTTGCCGCCGCTGAGCACGATGATGCGGCATGCCATCTCGAAGAACATGGCGCGCTCAAACACCTCGTCGAACGTCTTTCCGCACACCACCTGGCCGTGCTTGAGCATCAGTGCCGAGTTGTGGCTCTTCAGGGCTTCCTTCACGCCCTCCGCCAGCTCGGGCGATCCCGGACGGAAATAGGGTATGACGGGAATCTCGCGGCCCACGTGGCAGGGCACCTCGGCCGTTACGTTGAAATCCTTGGGTGTATCGCTCATGCACGACACCACCGTGGCATATTTCGACTGGAAATGGAGCACCACGTCGCAATCGGGGCGCTCGCGCAGCACGCCCAGGTGGAAGCCGCTCTCCATCGAGGGCTTCACGCCATTGAGCACCTCGCCCGTGGCCACGCGGCAGATCGACACCTTCTCCTTGGGCAGCGTGGGAACCCACGAGCCTGTGCCCGACACGAGCGCCTCGTCGCCGATGCGCCATGAGATGTTGCCACTTGAGCAAAGCGTCAGCCCTGCGTCGCCCACGCGGTGGGCCTGGCGCAGAAACTCCTGTATCTGATAATCTTGTATCATGGTTGTTCTGGTAGTTTGCCTCGCCGGCCATGAGGGGCGCGGAAGGCAGATGGTTGTGATGGTTTGGGGGTTGATGGAACAAGGCCCTCTCCCCTCCCCTCTTGCGGAGGACGGGAGCGGGCTCTTAACCCCAATGGGCCTGGAGGCCGAAACCGGTGGATGGCTTGTCCGCCCTGCTTGGGGTTAAGGGTAGATGGGGGTTGTTACTTGTAGATGGGACCGTAGTTTTGGCAAGCGCGGAAGTCGGCTCCCTCCTTGTCCATGCCGAAGGCGTTCCATGCGGCGGGACGGAAGATGCGGTCGTCCTCCACATTGTGCATGCATACGGGTATGCGCAGCATTGAGCACAGGGTGATGAGGTCGGCTCCGATGTGGCCGTAAGAGATGGCGCCGTGGTTGGCACCCCAGTTGTTCATCACCGAGTAGACATCCTTGAACGGCGCCTTGCCGCACAAGCGTGGCACAAACCATGTGGTGGGCCATGTGGGGTCGGTGCGCTTGTCGAGGATGGCGTTGATCTCGGGGTCGATCTCCACGGTCCATCCCTCCGCCAGCTGCAGCACCGGGCCGAGCCCCTTCACGTGGTTCAGGCGCACCATGGTGACGGGCATGCCGCCCTTCGAGAGGAAGTTGGATGAGAATCCGCCGCCACGGAAATAGTCGCGGTTGGCGGGATACCATGTGGTGGCCTTCAGGCAGGCGTCGATGTCTTGGTCGGTGAGCTCCCAGAAGTGCTTCATCACGGGGTTGCCCTCGGCGTCGGTGGCTGCGCCCGATCCGTCGAGCGTGGTGGCGCCCGAGTTGATGAGGTGGATGATGCCGCCCGCTGCCCGTCCGGTGAGCTCCTTGCCTGTTACGCGCTTCACGGCCTCGGGGCTCCAATAGGTGCGCACGTCGGAGAAGATCTGGGCGCGCCCTGTGAGCAGGTGGTTGAAGAGCATGGCCACACCGTTGCCGGCGTCGTTCTCGGTGGCCAGCGTGATGGGCTCGCGCGGTCCGTTCCAGTCGAACGAGGTGTTCATCAGCGCCTCAGGATAATCGCCATTGGGATAAAAGTCGGTCCACTGGCGCTGTCCCTGGAAGCCGCCGGCGATGGCGTTGTGGCCGATGGCCTCCTCCTTGAACCCTATCTCCTCGAGGCGTGGGTTGCCGTGCATGAGGTCCTTCATGATGATCATCATCTTCACGATAAACTCCCAGTCGGCGTCTTTCTGCTCGCGTGTCTTGGCTTTTCCCTGGCGGTTGGCAATGTCGTCGCCCTCGTTGCACATGCAGTGGTCGCGTGTCCATGCCATGGCCTTCTCAAACTCCTCGGGGTCGTAGATGCCCTCTGTCATGCGGCGTATGATCTCCGTGAGGTCGACGCTCTCGTTGCGCATGCCGAGATACTCCTGGAAGAAGTCGGGGTTGACAATGCTGCCGGCGATGCCCATGCAGGCCGATCCCATCGAGAGGTACGACTTGCCGCGCATGGTGGCCACGGCCTGCGCTGCGCGTGCGAAGCGCAGAATCTTCTCGGCCACATCGGCGGGGGTGGGGGCGTCTTCGAGGTCCTGCACATCGTGGCCGTAGATGCCGAAGGCGGGCAGGCCCTTCTGTGCGTGGGCGGCGAGCACGGCGGCCAGGTACACGGCACCGGGGCGCTCCGTGCCGTTGAAGCCCCACACAGCCTTCGGCCAATGGGGGTTCATGTCCATCGTCTCGGCGCCGTAGCACCAGCACGACGTAACGGTGATGGTGGAGCCCACGCCCTCGCGCTCGAACTTCTCGGCACAGGCGGCGCTCTCGCCAACGCGTCCAATGGTGGTATCGGATATGACACACTCGACGGGCGATCCGTCGCCGTTGCGCAGGTTCTCGCTGATCAGTTTGGCTACCGATTTGGCGAGGTTCATCGTCTTTTCCTCAAGACTCTCGCGCACGCCGCCCTGACGACCGTCGATGGTGGGGCGAATTCCAATCTTTGGATAATTGCTCATAGTTGGTTGCTTTATTATTAGGTATTGTTTAGGTATTGGTTGATATGTAAAATCGCGGTTTAGGTTTGTTAGTCCATGCCTCGCTGTTTTCGCAACAGCAGGGCCAGCCCCTCTTTGAAACAGGCCAAAGAAGGATTGTGCAAAGATAGTGCAAATCGAAGGCAGAATATCAAGCTTGCTTGAATATTATGCTGAGATGCAGCCTATCTTATGCAAAGATAGCGCATTTATTTCAAAGCGCCACTATGTTGGGTTCCTAAAATAACATTTTTTATTCTGCTAACATCATAGGGCTCACCGCAAGCGTGGGGGCATAGAAACAATAACTGTTTGGTGCCTCCAAGGCACGCAAAGCAATATCTCTGGAACTGGAGCTTTTGCATTATCCACTTTCAGTAAGAGGGTGTGTCAAAACTCATTTTTTGAAAATATGAACTTATAATTTGAAATTT
>ERZ1026850.101-NODE-101-length-54581-cov-5.290449_pt1 | contig 54581 bp, 47 predicted proteins | sample MGYA00380155_ERZ1026850 | MGnify/ENA primary metagenome ERZ1026850 (study PRJEB33269, sample SAMEA4719791) | human gut metagenome | biome: human-associated habitat; feature: organic feature; material: feces | place: Cameroon | collected 2013-10 ... | reverse complement strand
CGGTATATCCGAGTCCAATCAACGCTTCACAAATATTGGAACCGATAAATCCGGCACCACCGCTTACTAAGAATACACTGTCCTTGTCAAATACAATATCCTGATAACCCATTTCTTTCTTCCTCACTTTTCATCGTTAGTTTCTGACTGTTATCCATTCTCTCAGCAATAAAAAGAATGCTATATAAAACAAGGCAAACCCATATATCATATACCTTGACAGGCACATGATAGTCAGGGAACAGGCACATACATTTGCTACAATAAACAAAAGTGCCACGCCCATGAGAATTGCACTGTCCTTATTTTTCCTCTTTACACAAATCCCTATGCCAAATGCCACTGCTGCTGCATACAACAGCAGGGCAATCCAGTTAATTACCGGATGCACCACTGCAATACTGCGGATAAATCCATAACTGCATAACAATATATAATCATACAGCCACTGTCCGAAACACCGGGGAAGCAGCTTCTTTAACATGGCTCCTGCCATTTCATCTGACATGCTGCTTTGCTGGTAGTAATCTACCTGCCCCAGTCCAAAATAATATGCAGATAAATCTGCCTCCAATATCTGGAATTTCAAGGTATCGTGATATTCTTCCAGATGGCTGATTCGCTCTGTATAGGTATCGCCCGCATAACGGTAATTGGCTCCAATCTGGTCTGCCTCCTCATAGAAACGGTCAAAAAATTCCCTTTCCAGACTTCCTTGGGCAAACACTTCGCCGTCCTCTTTATCGCTGGCATACATAATATTGGTAAGCGTGTTTACCTTACCATAGGTATTCCCCATAAAATAGCCGGATACGCCATAGTTATACACATGTACCGTCAATGTCCGGAGTGCGAACACTGCAAGTACCACCAGAACCGGCACAAACAGGGTGCGGAACCTTCTGCCTTCTATTATTTTCCAGACAAGAACCAACATCCATATCAGAATGGTTGTCATCATCTGTCCTCTGGTCAAAGACAGCAGGAACGCCAACACCAGACTTAAAATTTCGTCCTTTCGCGTTCCTTCCCAGATAGTTCTTAATAAAAAATACAGAAAAAACTGAAACAGCGGAATGCACAGGGCTTCACTCATCACCGAATTCTCCAGAAAGATATGCAAAGCAGATACATACCGTGTCATCAGATGAGGTGCCAGCTGCAGGGCTACTATCACCAGTTCTTCCCATACTTTCAGTTGAAAATGCTTTGTAAGATATTCTGACAGGACAAAAATACCACAGGCAGCCAGTATATTCTGTACCACCGCCACCATGGTCAGATAACCATTCCCGGAAAAGAGCCGGAAAAATGCCAAAAATAAAGGATACAGCGGCTCTCTGTGAATGTGCATCGTAATGTACTGCTCGGAATCGTTGTAGACTCCCACCCCATACCGGGCAAACATTCCCAGAAAGAACGCCAATAATCCTGCCAGAATCCAAAAGGAACTATTTTTCCAGCAAACCGCTTTGTTGCTTTTTGTCACTGTTACAGTCTCCAATACAGATAATCCTCTGTCTGATACTCTTTTCTGTCTAACAATCCTTTAATATCCATTAACACCTTCTGTTTGTGCTTTGGATTGTAGAAGCTGCTGATTTCGTTCTTGCTCAAAGATAAGAACTGTTTATGTGCTACTGCGATGATAACCGCGTCCACATCTTTTACAGCATCCATCGTCTGGAACGTAATGCCATATAAACGCTTTGCCTCATCTGCATCTGCTTCCGGGTCTACGACAATAGGCTCAATGCCATATTCGCCCAGCTCTCTGTAAATATCAATTACCTTGGTGTTTCTGGTATCCGGGCAGTTTTCCTTAAAGGTAAAGCCCAGAATCGCTACCTTGGCATTCTTTACCGGGATGTCTGCCTTAATCAAATCTTTTACCAGACTCTCTGCTACATATTTACCCATGTCATCATTGATACGGCGTCCGGATAAGATAATCTGGGAATGATAGCCCAGTTCCTCTGCCTTATACGTCAGATAATAGGGGTCTACACCGATACAATGCCCTCCTACCAGACCTGGCATGAATTTCAGGAAATTCCATTTGGTTCCGGCCGCTTCCAGTACTGCCTTGGTATCGATTCCCATTCTGTGGAAAATCATGGAAAGTTCGTTCATGAAAGCAATATTAATATCTCGCTGGCTATTCTCAATTACCTTGGCAGCCTCTGCTACCTTAATAGATTCTGCGCGATATACGCCAGCCTCTACAACCAGCTCGTAGACTTTTGCTACGGTGTCCAGTGTCTCCTCATCCATACCGGATACAATCTTTGTGATGGTTTCCAGTCTATGTACCTTATCGCCGGGGTTAATACGTTCCGGGGAATATCCAATCTTAAAATCAACACCACATTTCAAACCGGATTCCTTTTCCAGAATCGGCACACAGATATCTTCTGTAACACCCGGATATACGGTAGACTCAAATACTACAACAGAGCCTTTTGTCAGATTCTGTCCCAGAATACGGCTGGCTCCCTCCACCGGTGTCAAATCCGGTGTATGGTCATCGTTAACCGGTGTTGGTACGGCTACGATATGGAACTTTGCTTCTTTTAACCTGGAAGGGTCCGCTGTGAACTCTACGGTTGTGTTCTTAATCACTTCATCTCCTACTTCGTTGGTAGGGTCTACACCATTCTTGTACAGTTCAATCTTCTTCTCATTTAAGTCAAAACCTACTACCTGGATTTTTCTTGCGAAGGCTACTGCGATAGGCATTCCCACATAACCAAGTCCTACCAATGAAAGCTTCTCTTCGCCATTTACGATTTTCTCATATAATCCCATGATATTTCCGCCTTTCTTTTTTCACTTTACTTTTCTATCACACGCAACCGGTCTGTTACAACCGTTATCTTCCGTATCTCTATCGGGAAAGAATCTGATGTACCTCATCCATATAGGCACCTGTTACCAGTTTCCTGTCAAATTCCCTCTCCATTTTTTCTCTTGCTTTCTGTCCCATGTCAGACTGTTTCTCTCTGTCAAGGCTGATAAACTGCTGCATTGCTGCTATCAGTTCTTCGGCATTCCCCGGTGTGAAACCGAATCCGGTTCTGCCTTCCTCAAAAGCCTCCATACAGCCGCTGATGTTGGAGGCAATAACCGGTCTTCCCGTAGCCGCCGCTTCAATCAGCGCATTAGACATTCCTTCATGGAAAGAAGCAATCACAATGGCATTTGCCGCTGTCAGATAAGGATGGACTTCCGTATGGAAGCCAAGCTGCTTAATCACACCTTCCGCTTCCAGCTCATCTAACATCTGCTGATAATCCTCGTCACAATATCCCAGGATATCAAAATGTATTTTATCCGTGTGTAATTTTCTGGCCGCCTCTAAGAACTCCAGAATTCCCCGTTCCTTCATCACACGCCCCACGAACAGGAAATGTATCTCATCCGACTGCGGATAAGGTTCTTCCTTATGCCGCTCCAGATTGACACCGGAGCCCATAACCATCCGGGTCTTCTTTGCCGTAATGCCAAGCCGTTCAAAGATTCCCCTGTTTTCCTGATTCTGGAAGAAAATACATTCTGCCTTTTTCAGTCCCATGCGATACATGGTTACAATCAGCTTCCGGAATAATCCGTTTCTGTCAAAAGCACCACCCAGTCCTGTAATCGTTTCGATATAAGGAACCTTATGGCATCTGGCTGCAAACCCACCATAAATATTGGGCTTAATGGTGTAGGTTACCACCAAATCCGGCTTTAACTCCTTCATCATATTACTGTAAGTACGATATAACTTCAAGTCCTCCAGAGGATTTATCCCCCTGCGGTTAATCGCCGTCTGTATAATCTGGCAGCCTTCCGCCTCCAGCTCATTCTTCTTCGTATCATCCGGCATACTGATGAACACCTGATGTTCCTCTGTCAGTGCCTGTACAAATTCATTGCGGAAATCGTATAACCCTCCGGAAGAATTTGTCAGAATCAAAACTCTACCCATCTGCTCTTCTCGCTTTCCAATCCTTGCTATGGCACAATCGTTTCTCCGTTCATGTCGCGGATTGCAATTTCGTTATATTTCATCATGCAGATATTCTCTGCATAATTTCCAATCCGTACCTCATTTTCCTGCCCTGCCAGATTGGTTATCACTGCTTTTGGCATATTTACGCCACAGGCATAGGCATGAGGATACCCTCCGCCAAACCGGGGATTTACTTCAGAGATATAATAAGCATCCCCTATTTCAAAAATATCAATATCTATCATACCACGAAAACCGCAATCTTCTGCAAACTTCCGTATCAGTTCAAATAACTTCTCGTCCTTAACCGAAACAGACTTATCCGTCTCACCGGCACGCATCTTAATTTTCTTCTTAATAAAAATGTCGGTACACTTTCCCGAAATCATGTCAAGGTATACATCTGCACCATATTCCTGTCCGTCCATAAACTCCTGAATCATCAGGTCGTCATACAAATCAAACAGAACCTCTATTTCCTTAGCACTGTTTACCTTATTGATATGGATGCTGGCACTTCCCTTTACCGGCTTTACAAACACCGGGTAGGAAATCTCGCCCCTCTCCACTGCCTGGTAGAAGGCTTCCTTCTCCACATAACATTTTCCGGTAGGAATCTGCATTTTCTGTAACAGCTCATACATACGGAACTTGTCAAAACAGGTTTCCACCAGGTCATAGTCGGAAATAATCGGTGTGGTTCCCACTGCCAGGAATCTGTCCCTTTCCTTTGCCAACAGGCTAAGTTCCGGGTCAATCAGCGAAAATACGCCGGTAATCTGTTCCTTTTTACAGATATCCAGAATCACATCCAGATAGTCCGGAGCCGTAATCCGCGGCACCAGATAGAACGCATCTGCATCATAGACAGCCGGTGCCAGATTACTGCAATCAGTTGCTATAATCCGTCCCCTGTCTCCCAGTTCCTTCTTAAAATACTGCACTACTTTATCGCGGGTTCCCGCGCTCAATATCAGAATATTCATTCATCAGCCCTCAGTTTTCCGGTTTCTTCCAATCTCTGCCTGCGGATTTGTGCAAAATTTCCCTCCACCGCATTGGTATCCTCGGCTACCTCGTCCGTATGTCCCAATACGGTTTTGACCGTCAGCCAGATTACCTTCATATCCATGGCAAAAGACAGATGTTCCACATATTCGACATCCTTATCCATTCTTCTGTCCCAGTCAATGAAATTCCTTCCACTTACCTGTGCCAGCCCTGTCAGTCCGGGACGCACCGAATGTCTCAGCTTCTCCCGCTTACTGTAGTAAGGCAGATAGGATACTAACAATGGTCTTGGACCGATAATGCTCATATCCCCTTTCAGAATATTAAACAGCTCCGGCAGTTCATCCAGACTGGTTCCCCGCAGGAATTTTCCAAATTTTGTCAGACGTACTGCATCGGGCAGAAGCTCTCCCTTTTCATCCCGCTCGTCTGTCATCGTCCGGAACTTGCACAGTGTAAAAATCTTCTCATCCTTCCCAGGTCTTTCCTGATGGAAAATAACCGGGCTGCCCAGCTTTACCCGCACCAGAATGGTAAGTACCAGTAACAGGGGACTTAAAAGGATAATGGCACACAGTGACAGAAGAAAATCCAGACACCTTTTCACCCATTTCTTATACATAGTTCTCCTTCATGTGAACTATTCAGAGCCATGCAAATTTGGCTTCTGCTCATGCTTGCATGAATGCAGAATGTCAAATTTATATGGCGAAGTAACCACGTGAGCAAAAGGAAAGCCTTGTAAAGGCGATTTTGCGAATGCGGTTCTGAATAGTTATCAAGTTTTATTTACCAAAGCACCTTCTGACCACAGCAATAATCAGTTCCATGTCTTCCGGTGTATTCTTAATATCACTTGGCAGGCACAGGCCTCTTTCAAAAATATCTGTTCCCACGCTGCTGCCATCCGGATAATACGGAATAAAATCATACTCTGCAAATACCGGCTGTAAATGCATCGGTTTCCAGATAGGTCTGCTCTCAATGTTCTCTTCTGCCAGGGCATCCATGACCATATCCGGCGTTACCTTGCAGCCAGATGCAATGGTCATGCAGGATAACCAGTTATTAGCGTCGCCGTCCGGATTCATGGGATTCATGGTAATCTCTTCCACATCAGCAAATGCCTCTTTGTACTGCGCATAAATAGCCTTCTTTAATGCCTTATGCTCCTCCAGGTGCAATAACTGTCCTCTTCCGATTCCCGCTGTGATATTGCTCATACGATAGTTATATCCTATCTGGGAATGCTGATAATATCTTGCAGGATCACGCGCCTGGGTCGCCAAGAAGGTAGCGCGTTTGGTTGCCTCTTCATCAGCAGATACCAGCATTCCGCCGCCGGAAGTGGTAATAATCTTATTTCCATTAAAGGAATAAATACCATATTTTCCAAAAGTTCCTGTATGTTTTCCCTTGTAGGTACTGCTCAAAGACTCTGCGGCATCCTCTATCAAAGGTACATTATGTTCCTGACAGATTGCCATAATCGCATCCAGTCTGGCAGGTGTGCCATACAGATGCACACAGATAACTGCCTTGGGATTGGGATATTTTTCAAACGCTTTCTCCAAGGCCTCCGGTGACATGTTCCAAGTATCCGGCTCCGCATCGATAAAAACAGGTGTTGCTTTCTCATAAACGATGGGGTTACAGGTTGCCGAAAAAGTCAAATCAGAAACAAATACAATATCTCCCTGTTGGATATCCAAAAGCTTTAAGGATAGATGGATGGCTGCTGTTCCCGCACTTAATGCCGCAGCGTGACCACAGGATGTATACTCTGCCATCTCCTTTTCAAAAGCATTGACATTTGGCCCTAAGGGAGCTACCCAGTTGGTGTCAAATGCTTCCTTAATAAATTTCTGTTCCTCTCCATGCATGGTAGGACTGGACAAATAGATTCGTTTCCTCTCCATAACTGCCTCCTGTTTTACTGTGCCTTCCGGTAATGATAGGTTGGCACAATTTTCTGTATCAGTGGTCTGATATCAGAACTCTCAATCTGACTTTCGTCCTTTAATTCCTTTAACTGTGCAAAAAATTCCTGCTCATCTAACTCAATCGGCTTGCCAATATGAATCAGCTTATTGGCGGTTTCCTTCATGCCCTCTTCATCCATCAGTAGCTCTTCATACAGCTTCTCTCCGGGACGAAGTCCTGTAAATTCAATCTTAATATCTTCTCCTACACGATAGCCCGATAACTTAATCAGGTTCTCTGCCAGGGTCAGAATCTTAACCGGCTCTCCCATATCCAGGACGAAAATTTCTCCACCTTTGGCATAGGCTCCCGCCTGCAATACCAAAGATACCGCTTCCGGTATGGTCATGAAATAACGGATAATATCCGGATGGGTAACCGTAACCGGTCCCCCCGCAGCAATCTGCTTACGGAACAATGGAATGACACTGCCATTACTTCCTAATACATTACCAAATCTTACTGCTACAAACTCGGTATCATAATGCTTGTCAAAGGTCTGGATTATCATTTCACAGATTCGTTTGCTGGCTCCCATGATATTCGTAGGATTTACCGCCTTATCTGTGGAAATCATAACAAATCTCTGCACACCGCTCATGGCGGCTGCCTGTGCTGTCTTAAACGTGCCAAAGACATTGTTCTTGATTGCCTCGGTAGGGCTGTCCTCCATCAGTGGCACATGCTTATGGGCCGCCGCATGGTACACAATGTCCGGCTTGTATCTGGAACAGATATAGTTCATACGGTTCGTATTTCTGACCGATGCAATGAGCACCACCAGATCCAGCTCCGGATACTTCTGTTTCAGTTCCTGCTGTACGTCATAAACACTGTTTTCATAAATATCAATAATAATCAGCTGTTTCGGCTTGTGTGCCGCAATCTGCCGGCACAGCTCGCTGCCGATGGAACCGCCGCCACCGGTTACCAGTACCTTCTTATTCTGGACATATCCCAGAATCGAATTCATATCAACCGTAATCGGCTCACGTCCCAGTAAATCCTCTACTTCCACATCACGCAGCTTGCTGACATTCACTTCTCCGTTTACCAGCTGGTACATACCCGGCAGAGAACGCAGCTTGCAGTTCGTATCCTTACAGATTTCCAGTATTTTCCGGATTTCTGCCCTGCTGGCCGAAGGCATTGCCACAATAATCTCGTCTACTTCATATAAATCGGCACACTCTACAATCTTATCCCGTCCGCCGACAACCTTAATGCCCTGAATATATCTTCCCCATTTTCCCTTATCATCATCAATAATACATTTGATAACCATGGTGGAGAAATTACTGTTTACAATCTCTTTGATAATGACATTGGCGGCTTCACCCGCACCAATTACCATAACCGAAATACGGTTCTTTTTATTCTGCTGCTTATGCTTAAGCCCCCGGAAAAAGCGGTAGGAAAATCGGCTGGCAAAAATACAGCTGACTAACAGGAACATATACAGAAGATAATAGCTCTTCGGTACGGCCTGTTCACTGCCTCTTCGGAAAAACTGCATACCCAGACCATTTAAAATGGTAGAGGTCACGCAGGCAACGATAATATTCTGTAATTCGTTTTCGCCCGCAAACGCCCACAGGCTGCTGTACAGGCGGAAAAAGTAGAATACCACCAGTGTAAGCAGAATATTAATCGGCATAAAATACTCGATGGGCTGCATGAAATGTTCCGGTATGGACTCTATATGGAACTCATACCGGGCAATAATCGCCAGATAGCTTGCCAGAATCACGCTGATAACATCGTAGATAATCAATGCAGTTCTTCTATAGAATAATTTTACATTAAATGGGTGTTTCTTTTCTTTCATATCTCTATCCATTTTCTTACACTGTTTTCTTTTCCTGCTGTAACAGCGGCGCCAATGTCAGTAACAGACAATAGGCAATCGGGCAGCAGGGATGGAAAATCCATTCTGTCAGTCCCGCAACGGCGAACAATACCAGAATCGCTAATGGTAATGCCGCACAGGAAACATCCTCTTTCCTCCTGTGATAATAAATCATCCCCTGCACAAAAGTTCCCGCTCCTAACAGGATAAACACAAGCCCCACATAAATACCATGGTCATAAGCCACCTGTAAATAAATATTATGGGCATGTACAATATAATTTCCATCAGGCAGCATAATTCCCATATCATCGTGCCCGAAGGTATTTAACCGTTCATAGTAAGTCCTGAAAATTTCCAGTCTTCCGTTGGCGTAAGAGTCCTCACCCTCATCCTCTGTAACCGTTTCCGGTCCGGCAGCCATATCTTCTGCGGAAACAAGCAGTATCCTGCCTGTCTGTTCCAGAAGTGGAGAATCTATCCGGTTATCCCCATACATGTGCTCATAGTTGGTGGTCTTTAAGCACTTCTCTTCCGGGATTCCCAGAACCTTCATCTCGAATACCTGTACAAAACGCTGAATCGTAATGTAATACCAGGAATTCATATCCCTGCCGTGCATAATCTCTGTCGGCAGTTCCTCAATCTCATGTACCCTGGGGTCTGCCGTCACAGAAGGAATCAGACGCTGTGCCGTAAAAATAATCGGAAAGCATACCAGAATGGCTGCCACCGTAAGTCCTGCCGCCCTGAAAATCTGTATCCATCTTTGCGACAGAGAGAAGCAGCACACCGGAATCACAATAAGTGCTGTTACTACCATCGCCAGATACCCGGTTCTCGACAGGGTAAATAACAGATACACCGAAGAAGCACCTAACAGGAATAATTCCTTATAAACACCTGCCAGTCTGGGACATCTCCGATAGGCATCCAGGAATTTGACCAACGCAGCAGTCACTACCAGTGCCAGATAAACCGCAGCGATAGTTACCGTATGGAAAATAAACGGATACCGGTAATACTGATAAAACATATAAGGTCTGTGTAAGAAGCAATAGACCATCATAACCATAAAGTGGAATAAAATACCATTGCAGATATTTTGTAACAGATACCGCCTCTTATCCCACCCGGACATTCTCAGATAATACAATACAAAAGCGCATACCAGATAAATGGGCCATCCCCTGGTATTGCGGTAAAGAATAATCAGGGCAAAAAACGCTGCCACCAGGACACCATACCAGATGGAAAATCTGCCAATCTGCCTGCGTACCAGCATGGAAATCGTATTAAGCAGGATAAAACCGGTCAGCACCGCTACCCACACGGTCAGTTTTACGACCAGGATTTCCTGTTCTTCCTGCACCTCCAGGGCTGCCACTGCCTGATTATAATAGCGTACCCCAAAAATCAGCGCAAACACCCCATAGATGCCATTATATAAATTAAAAATTTCTTCTTTCCGATAAGTCACAATCAATGCCAGGGCAAAGAAAATCAATACCTGCCGATAGGCAATGGTGTGATGGATTTCATATAACCCATTCATATAATTACAGCATGCCCAGATAGCTCCGGCAAACATCCCCGCCTGAAGATACCCCTGCCACCGGTCTTTTAAGAAGATCAGGATACCATCCGCAGAAGCCAGTCCGGCACGATTATGGTTTATGCTGTAAAACAGCACCAGGGCGGTAAGGATAATACTGATTTCATAGAACAGAATGGAAACTGCATCTTCCGTATAAAGCTTACATGGCCACACAGAAACCATGGCTGCCACGGTTATCACTGCAATCACCGGATTTGCCACAGCCTTGAAAGTCTGCTCCACGGTAACTAACCAGTTCTTCGCCGGGTGCTTTCTGTAGTATCTGCTGCTGCCATAAGTAACACAAACTGCAAACAGCACTAACAGGGCATCACATAATAATGTTTTGCCCTTCCTTAATGGTACTTCGTAATCATATTCTGCCACCATACAATGTTCCGTGTCTTCCACATTACCATAATACAGTGTCCCATTATAGATATTGCCACATTCTTCGGTATTCTCGTAGGCTACCCGCAGCGGTGTTTCCAGTCCCTGCACCAGGAAATAATACTCCCTGCCCACTTCCGTATCCAGATTTACCTGCACCTTACAGTATCCCGGTATTTCCTTCATATCCGCAGTGCTTACTACCTGTTGCAGCACAATGTTCATAGACGCATCATAGAGGACGAAGTTAAAAGTTTCCCCCACCGTTCCCTCACTGAAATAGATTGCAATCTCTTTCAGTCTGTCGTACTGCGCAATAAACATCTGCTTTACCACATAACCGGAAGTAATTTCCTCCGACTGGGCAACAATCTTCTTATTCGATGCCGAAACAACCGTTTCCTTCACAAGCCGCAAAGGCCACAGGGAAAGAATCACTGCTACGGCAATTATCCAGACAACACTGCACAGAGCGCGCCTTTTATCCATAATTTTATTCATTTTCCATATCCTGACTCATTTAGGCACACTATGCCAACTTAATAATCATTGCTTAGTATATCACGCTTGTGTCCTTTTTACAACTAAAGCGCTGTTCCTGTAACAGAATTGCCGTCAAAAGGGGCAGCCCAAACCAGAAAACCAACACATATCTTGGCAGATAGGTCGGTCCCAGAATAGCTGTCAGCCATAAAAGCAACACCAGAAAATACGGCATAATAATATGGTATTTTCTGCGATACAAAACATAACTGAATGCAAAGGCAAAGCCCCAGAACAGGCAGCCCGGTGAAAACAGCATGGAAAAAATCGGAATCTTTTCCTGCTGGATTTCCAGGGACAGTTTCCGGTACATCTCATCCAGCCAGGGAATCTTACTTGCCCGGACACCCGGTAATTCTACCTCATATCCAAAGTACGAACAGTTCTCATAGGTAAATGTGAATACCGAATTGCCTGCATAGACATTGATGACCGTATCCGGATACCAGAAACCATAAGATGTCATCAGCCAGGCATTCAGATAGGACAATGGCTTCCGTAATCCAATCCGCAGCCATAATTTCACATACCTTGTCTTATCCTTTGCATAAGCCTGATTATTAAAATAGTATTTTACCGGGTCAGACAATCTGGCATTGTATAAAGAAAGGGCATCCTCTGACAGTACCTCATGCAAAATCTCCCGGTCTTCCTCTGTAAATGTCTCCGGGCTGTATTTATAAGTCCGCGCTAACTGCTGGATAGGCACGGTAAGCATTTCCTGATTCTCCGAATTCTCTGCCTGAAGGGCTGCCGTCAGGGCACTGTTTAGTAACAGGTATCCCACCAGGGGCAGGACAAAAAGAAGAAGCGTTTTCTTATCTGCCTTTACCGCTATTTTCCTGCGGAGCAGAAATACCACCGGCAGCAGCACCAGATAGGCATAAACACCATTCTTGCGAAACAGCATCATAACCAGCGCACTTCCCATAAAAAGTGCCATCTTTTTCCTGTCATCACAAAAGCTTTCGCCCTCTATGCCAAACTCCAGCATACTGACCAGCAGCAATAATAATGCCGCTGTAAAAATCGTATCCTTCGCCGAACACAGGGTAAACATTACGATTACCGGAAAAAGGGCAAAGTAGAGCAGGGAAAGAACCCGGAATCCTGCAGAAACTTTTTTCTTTCTAAGGTATGCCAGCAGATAGGTAAACACACCGGAAACCAGAAGCATCTGAAATACCATGTAACAGGCAATTCCCAGATTATAGGAGCCTGTTACCTTATGCACCGCACAAATAATGCCCCCCAGAAGCAGCACATGCGCCAGTGGATGATGGGTAGTAAATACTCTGCTCGCCACCTGTAAATACTCTTCCTGTGCATCGTAAACAAAAAATCCCGGATACACCGCCAGAAGCACCGGCAGCCAGCAGGCCAGCAGCAGAAAGAAGGTTATTACACACCGGGTGCTTTCCTTCATCTTGAATTCCCGGCGGGTACCCAGTTGTTCCATGGCCTGTGCCTTACGTTCCTCCAGATTCCCCAGAAAATTCCAGAATTTCCGCACCAGGATCGTAAACAGGGCTGTAAGCACCGGTAAGGAAATCCACAGCCCGGGGTCTTTGAAGTCAACATTTTCCACATAATCAAGCCTTGTCCCGAATAACATCGCCGTAGTGAACAGGAAGGATAAAATACCTGCCAGCCACCAGCCCCTTTTATCCTTTAAATCAATGGTATGCAGGGACAGATTTACCGCATAATAGCAAAGCACCCAAACCAGAACGGAAAAGATGCTGTTGGTAAACACCAGCCCATTGTCCTTCAGATTTAGTATCTGGGGAAAACAGAGTGTCGCTGCCGTTGCCAGGCAAAAGGCAATGATATTTAATTTAATTCTGATTTTCCACTGTATCTCGTTCATCTACACACTCTCTGATTACGTATTGTGGGGAATTGTTCAAGGATATATAGATTCTTCCAATATACTCACCGATGATTCCCAGCATCAGCAGTATCAGTCCGCAGAAGAAGACCAAAGCGGCCATCAGGGCACTGAACCCAATCGCCACATCCGGCAATACAAATTTCTTCACAATGGTATAAATACCATACAAAAAGCCTACACCGGCGGAAGCACATCCTATTACCGTTGCCACTCTTAACGGTTTTACGCTGAACGCCGTAAAGCCATTAAACCACAGTCCCAGCAGTTTCCCAAGGGTATAGCCTGAGGTTCCTATCTGCCGTTCCCGGTGGGTAACGGAAACATTAGTAATGTTCTTCGTTGTCCGCAGTACCAGCCCGATAACATAAGGATAGGAATTCTGATATCGTAACATCTCATCCACCACAAACCGGTTTGCCGCAAAGTAGCTGGAGATGTAAAGTTCCTTTGGCTTTCCCAGCATGACCCGGGTCATAAATTCATTTACCTTACTGCCAAAATTACGGAAGCCAGAATGTTGCTTATGTTCATATCTGGCGTACACTACATCATAACCATGCTCTACCTGGGCAAGCAGCTTTCCCACCTCATTGGCCGGTGTCTGTCCATCATCATCCAGGCAGACCACAATATCTCCCTTTACTGCATGGAAGCCTGCCATCAGGGCTGCATGCTGTCCAAAATTCTTTGCCAGATTAATGCCACAGATATTTTTATGCTGATTGCAAAGCTCCTTAATCTTCCCAAACGTATTGTCCGGTGATGCATCATTGACCAGTATGATTTCGTACCGGTACTGTGGCAATGTCTGCATCGTTTCCTGAATTTCTTCGATTACCCCGCCAATCGTCTGTTCCGAACGATAACAAGGAATCACAAAGCTGACTAACTTGTCCATCATTTCACCCCTGCACAGTTTCCTGCGCCTTTCTGTAATCCTCTCTGTCTATTTCCATAAACACGACCTCACGGACTCCCTGCTGTAAGGTTACCTGTTCTTTCTTTCCTTCTATCCGTCGGAAACCGGCATGCTCATAGCTTTTTCTGGCACCCATGTTATCCGCAAGTACCCTTAAAAACACCTTCTGAAGTCCCATCTCTTCAAAGGCATACTGCAATGCCAGTCTGGCTGCCTGGGTTCCGTATCCTTTTCCCAGCGCATCTTCTTCCCCGATAAAAATGCCATATTCCGCCGTTCCTGCACTCCGGTCAATATCCCGGAAATACACACTGCCAATCTCCCTGCCCTCTTCCAGACAGAGAATAAACTGTACCACATGCCCCGGTTTTACCTGGGTTTCTACCCAATGCAAATGGCTTTCTTCTGTAAAAAGCTCCTGATAAATAAAATTCTTCCTGACAAACTCCCGGTTACGCCAGGTTACAATTTTGCTGGAATCTTCCACCGTCATAGGGCGTAAATAAATTTCTGTCTGCATCGTTTCTGCCCCTTTCTACTTCTTCCCATTCTGGGATACTATCCGGTATACGCTGTAATTTTCGTTGATAACGTCTTCCCGCTCTACCGACACCGGTATGTTTTCTGCCGCATAATATGCTGTCAGCCAGTCAAAGCCCTGCTCTGCCGCCTCCACATTAGACATAATCAACAGGACATTGTCCTTCTGTATCAGGGCTTCCGCTACCGAAGTAATGCCATAAGCGGCAAGCTTCTGTTCATACAGAGGACTTTTGCAAATCCATCCTCCCAGCATATCATAATTCGTAAATTCTGCCCCATTCCCATCAAATATTCTCTCCGAAAAGGATACGGTAGAATACACATCTTCCAGATAATAATTTTCTTTATGCCCTTTACAGTAGCTGTCGATGTCACTCCGGTTGCAGTTTGTCTGCTCCCGCCAGGCCTGATTCTGTCTTACCGTTGTTATCTGATTTCCCACGGACAGACATAACACCAACAGAAACAAAGTCTCAAAACCCCGGAGAATACCATCCTTTGCCCGCTCCTTCTGCAATGTCATACACACTAACGCACTCTGTAAGGCAAATTCCACCAGGTATAAAGAATGGGTAATCCGTTCCGGATCCCGTCCCCGCATCAGAATATACATCCAGATAAGACTGCGTCCTGTTGCCAGAAGGACTGTCTGCCACAACAAAGCAGGTCTCCTGCGGATTCCCAGATAGACCAACAGGGCATACGCAAGTAACACCAGAAGATTGTAAGGAGCATCTTCCCTATGAAAGGTGCGATATCCATAACACCATAACTGCTGCCGGAAAATAGCTTTCCAGTCCCTGGCAGCACCTACTGTTTCCGTCGCATAATCTGCCACCCGGGTCAGCAATTGTGTATCAATCTTATCATCCAGTCCGAAATTATAATTGCGCAGCAACGTCTGCTGTTGCGGTGTAATCCCCAGTTCTTCCAAATCTGCTCCATAGCTGTCCTGGGTAATCACCTCCGGATAAAAATCATACACCGTTGTCCTGGCATCAAAATACTGTCTGAAATCTTTCCAGGACTCCGAGCCATACGCCCAGGAATCCAGGCATCGGGATAACAGCATCCCTGCCAGAATTACCCCGATGACAATACCATATTTCTGCCAGTTCTGTCTGGTAAAGACCGGTTTTTCAAAAGACCACCGGCAGAGTCCTGCCAATCCCACAAAGGGCAGGGTCAGAAGCAGCATCTCCGTGCGGATCTGATAAGCCAGCACCACCAGCACAATGGAGGGAATATTCTTCCTGAGAAACTGTGCTGTCGTCAGATTTTCCTCTGTCGTCAGGAACAGAAAAATTGCTGTAGCGGATAGTATCGCACAGGTTATCGTGTACTGGATATTTACCAGATGGGGCAGCATCACGCCCCATTGCAATAAGGACAAGCCTGCCAGTGCTGCCAGTTTGCCGGAAAGTTTCTCAAAGAAACCTGCCAGCCGCTTTCCCACCAGGAAGAAGCAGCCAGACTGACATAAGCACAAAAACAGGCCATACCAGGGAATCTCCCCGCACAGCCTGTATCCTAATCCAATCACAGCCCCCAGAATATAGAGGGTCTGCATATTACGCCCTTCCGGTGTCTGGCTGTATATCCCAGCCATAATATCCTTCATCAGGGTATCATCATTCAAATCATAGTAGAAATCAAAGCAGACTGCCATGATAACCACATTCAGCAAAACCACACCCAGTGCCAGTATGCAATTCTCATGTTTTTTATAAAACGTTGTTTTCATGCACATTTCCCGTTCTTATGCCTGATAAAATGCCTTTACCTGGTCTGTGATATATTCCACCTGGTCTGCTGTCAGTGTATAGAACATTGGCAGGCGGAGTAATCTCTCACTTTCTTTGGTGGTATAGTTATCCTCCCCGTGAAATCTGCCGAATTTGATTCCTGCCGGTGCCGAATGTAATGGTACATAATGGAATACCGCCAGAATTCCCTTCTCCTTCAAAAAGGATATCAGTCGGGCACGTTCTTCCATATCCTTTGTCTTAATGTAGAACATGTGCGCATTGTGTTCGCAATAATCCGGAATATACGGCAACTCGATTCTGCCCTCTGCGGCAAGCCCGGACAACTGTTCCCGGTACTCGTTCCATCTGTCCATTCTCGCCCTGGTAATCTCATCTGCCAGTTCTAACTGGGCATACAGATAGGCTGCATTCATATCACTTGGCAGATAAGATGAGCCATAATTCTGCCAGCGGTACTTGTCCACCTGTCCTCTGAAATACTTACTTCTATCCGTTCCCTTTTCCCGGAAAATCTCCGCATCTTCAATATATTTTTCATCCCTTATGGTAAGGGCACCACCTTCACCCATACTGAAATTCTTCGTCTCATGGAAGCTGAAACAGCCAAATTCCCCAAACGTACCAAGAGCCTTTCCTTTATAGGTGGACATGATACCCTGGGCGGCATCTTCAATCACCATCAGATGATGTCTGTTGGCAATGTCCATAATCTTGTCCATCTCGCAGCCTACCCCGGCATAATGCACCGGCACGATGGCTTTGGTCTTATCCGTGATGGCATCTTCAATCAGGTTCTCGTCAATATTCATGGTATCCGGACGGATATCCACAAATACTACCCTGGCTCCCCGCAGGACAAAGGCATCGGCAGTAGACACAAAGGTGTAGGAAGGCAGAATTACCTCATCTCCCTCTTTGATATCCGCTAATAACGCCGCAAGCTCTGTGGCATGGGTACAGGACGTAGTCAGCAGACACTTTGCGGTGCCTGTTTTCTGCTCCATCCACTCATTACACTTCTTCGTAAAAGGACCATCTCCGCATATTTTCTGGTTCTCTACTGCCTGTTTGATATATTCTATTTCCTTGCCTGTATAAGGCGGTACATTAAAGCTTATCATCCCTAAACCTCTCTTATTCTTTCCTGCCTGTTTTCTCGTTCTTGTTTGCTGATTCTAACAGTTTACCACATTTCTTTCTGTCTGTCCTATTTTTTAGGTAGATACACAGCATATCCGGCATTACAGAACGTTTCCGCATAGTCATGCTGTGTCATGAATTCGCCCAGTATCTGTAATTTTTCATCTTCTTCCAGAGCCTCCGCATCCGCTTCCAGAAAGTTCATGCCATCTGCATCTTCACTCAGATAAGCTGCCGCCTGGGCTGACAGGATAATCACTGGTGGATTTTCCCGGATTGCCTCCATATCCCGTTCATACTCTGTCATCCGGTAGGAGTCCAGGTCAGGCCAGAAGGTGCCCAGTGCCGATGGCATATCCAGCAGATACCCCAGTCCCGGAATTTCTCCATAGAAAATTGCCTTCTGCCCGGCAAGTCCGGCTTCTTTCGCATATTCTGCCAGTTCCTGTAACAGAAGTCCATTGTTTCGGTTCGTATAGACTCCCTGCACTTTTTCCGGCAGCCTGATGGTAGTATCCCTCTGTTCTCCCCAGACTCCATCCTGAAAAGCGAAGCTTCCATGAAAGCCAACACTCTGTACTGCCAGAAGTACTATAAGCAAGACAGGGAATGCTTTCCAGGCATAGGAAACCTTCTCATGCCGAAGGATCCTGCCAAACCCCTGCAAAGTAAATGGGATTACCAGAAACATGCTGTTAATAATCGGATACAGGGCATTGTTGCTTCCAAGTGGTGTCAGCAGCATCTGTAACCCCACCAGTACTGCCAGCGTTTTTTCCTGCACTGTTAATTTGCCCGTAAACAGAGTATAGCCAACCATAAGCCATGCCCCTAACAAAAAGAACACGCTCAGATAATAAATACTGGTATAGTCATAGTACCGGAAGCTGAAAACTCCTCTGCCCCAGTAAAAGCGGAACAGTACCAGCAATGCTATGGTATAGCCTGCCCTGGCAGCTTTCTGCAGCACCGGTTTCTCTGGGAAAAGCCATTCTGCCAACCGCAGAAACCCATAGCCAACCACCATGCATACGATTGCCACTGCCAGATACTGGATTCCCCGGAAATAATCTCCAAACATACCAAGCAGCATAGAGGCTGGTTTATAATCTGCAGCCTTCTCCGTCATGGCAAACATGGTATTTACCATATCGGGATAAGCCGTGATTCCATATTTCATACAGATAAAAAGGAGTGGAATCCCAAAGCCGATACCATAGCCCAGCATACACCATAACGTATCCTGAAATCCCTGTTTCCAGGCATTCTTTCGGTTTTCCTTTGCCTGCTGCCCCTTCTTATCTGACAGCTTCTGGTTCTTCCGGTAACAGCGTAGTGCCACACTGTACCACAATCCCAGAATATAAGCTGCCTGCACCATATTGGGCATGCGTACTGCAATGTTGGCACCCAGACAGACACCTGCTGCAACATAACAGAAATGCTGTCTTTTCTTTTGTCGCTGTGCTGTTTCCTCCTGGACTTCTGCTTCCCCACACAGACAGATTCCGCCATATAAGAACAGAATTCCCGCCGTCATAAGAAAATACGTCAGATAATTATATAAAATCACCGATGGGCACCAACAAAGTCCCAGGGCTATCATTTCTCCAAACCACACCAGAACAGGCTGCATTTTCCGGTACAAAGCAAAATAAACCATCAGTGCCAGAATCCCCTGCAGCAGGGCAGTATAAAAATACATGCCAAGCAGAAGTTGTCCACCCGGCAGATGCTGTAACAGATTTCCCACTGCATTTGCCTGAAAAGTCGCCACCATCCAGGTTCCCCTCGTCGTAGAAAAGTACTGGAAATTCGCCAGACTGTAGGTGGTATCCGACACCTCTATTCCCTGATTGATAAAAAGCAATGGGTAAACCAGTAACACAACCGGAAATACCGCCTTCTCTATGAAGTTTTTATGTGCCTGATACCATTCTTTTGCCTGTTTCATTCCTTTTTCCCACAAAGCTCTTTTATCATGGTAAACAACCATACTCTTACCACATCTACTATCGTACCGGTCGCATAGACCAGCAGGATTGCCAGCAGCAGGTGCGGAATAAACGCCCAGGTACCTGCCACCCGGTCTACCTGCAGCCACTGCATCCACTCATACCGAAGCAGGATGTGCTCATGTAATAAATAAATTCCAAAGGTATAGACAGACAGCTTACAGATAACCTCTCCTGCCTTTTCCCTGCGAATCTCCATATTCTTAAACAGATAAAACAAAGACACTGCACCTGTCAGGCACAAAATGTGATTGTAGGTATAGGGCATATCCTCATAATAGGTATATGCTGTAATCTTCCCGGACAATCCATCTGCCACAATCGATAACGCCCATATTCCTGCTGCCGAAAGGACATACAAAAGCAGCGCGTGCTTTCTTTTTTCCAGCCAGGGAAACCCGAATCTCCTAAGATAGCCTGCCACCACAAACAGGCACAAAAACCATCCAAAATCATAGCCATAATGATCCGTCACAAAGGCAATGGGAATGACCGATTTTCCAAGGGAAAAGAACAATAGCAGCATGCCAATCACTATTTGCAGCTGTTTCTGCTCCATCTGCCGGATTCCGGCTGCCAGCAGGGGGCTGAATAAATACATCAGAAGATACGCTGTGCCAAACCAGTAATGCTCTGTTCCCACCGGAAACAGATAGCCAATCCAGTCATAGACCCCAAGGCTGCTTCCCGATACAATACCAAGACCAATCAGTACAATCGGTATCGCCATGGAATAAAAGAGAATCTGGCACACCAGGGACAGTACCCGTCTTGGTTTCCATGAGGCATCCACCAGAAAATAACCGCTGATTAACACATAGCAGTTTACCGCCACAATACAAAAGGCCTCCAGCAGCCAGGCAAAATAATTGACAGCCGAATGATTCTCCGTGTAAGGCACAGCAACACCGCCCTTCACCAGATAATGAAGTGCTATAATCATCATCATTGCCACGATTCGCAGTAATTCAAAGTTCGCCTGTCTTGTTCTGTTCATACTTATCCTCTATGCCTTTTCTTTAAAAATCCATAACTTGCTTAAGAAATAATTTGCTACAATAACCAGCACCTGACACACTAATTTGGAAGCATATTCATTGATGGAAGCACAATCTACCATCACATACATTAACACCAGTTCCAGGACCTCTGTCGCCACACGGGCTCCGATAAAGGAAACAAATTCCTTTCCGACTGCCTGCCCATCCTTATTCTGGCTCTTAAACACAAAGGTTCTGTTGGTCCAGTAAGCAAATACCACCGTCAGCACCCAGGACAATGCCGTTGCCACCATATAGTGGAGTCCCATTGCCGATGCAAATATAAAATACAGAACGTAGTTTAATACGAATGCCAGAAATCCAAAAATCAGATACAGGATTCCCTCCTCGTATTTCCGATACATATCCCAACAGAAGTTCCATAATTTCTTCATCTCTATCCTATGCCTCTTTCCCGTATAAAATACTATCTTTCTCTGGTGGCTTTTCCGTTTTCCACCCGGTATACCATGTCACACTTCTCAATCGTCTGCAGTCTGTGGGCAATGATAATCAACGTCTTTCTGCCGTGCAGCCGGTTGATGGAATCCATAATGGCTGCCTCCGTCTCGTTATCCAGGGCAGAAGTTGCCTCATCCAGTACCAGTACCTCCGGGTCTTCAAACAAAGCTCTGGCAATACCGATTCGTTGTCTCTGTCCACCGGAAATGCGGATTCCGCGCTCTCCGATACTGGTATCCAGTCCTTCCGGAAGTCCTCTGACGAATTCATCCAGCTGAGCCTCTTTCAAAGCCCGCCATACCTTTTCATCATCAATTTCATCCTCCGCATACCCAAAAGCTACGTTCTTACGGATAGTGGAATCTATCATAAAAATCGTCTGCGGAATATAACCGATATTTTTCAGCCAGGATTCATAATGCTCCCTGACCTCCACACCATCTGCCAGAATTCTTCCGCTCTCAATCTGCAAAAGTCCCAGTAAAATATCTACAATGGTGGTCTTTCCTGCACCTGAGGTTCCCACGATTCCAACAGAATTGCCAACCGGAATTACCATATCCGCATGGTCGAAAATCAATACATCCGTGTGCGGGTACTTATAGGTAATATCCTGCAGGGAAATCTCTTTCTTAATCTCTAATTTCTCTACTTCCTTCTTCTGTAAATAATCCTCTGCCGCATAGCTTACCTTTTTGTCATGAATCTCTTCCTGCAGGTTATCGCTTACCCCCATAAAGAACGGCTCAAAATAGGAAATGGAAGTCTGGTAATTATTGATACGGTTTACACTGGGAAGCAGACGCATTGCCGCCATGGCAAGTGCTGAAAGCTGCGGCAGCAATTCTGTTACCTGGGCTCCCCGTAAAATGATAACAATAAAATAGCTAATCATACCCGCAATACACACCGTTTCAATCAACAGCCGCGGGGTCGCATTGTAAATATTATACTTTTGTACGGAATTGACATAGCCTGCTCCGCACTTTGCATACTCATTGATAAAGTAGTTCTCTTTGTTGGCAATCTTAATCTCTTTGATTCCCATAACGGACTGCTCAATCCACTTATAAAGTCCGCTGTAATAATCCTGGTTGTCCTGTCCTGCCCGCACCATAATCGGCTTTAATACCTTCTTAATGAGGAACAGCAACGCCACCATCAGCACCGCTACCATAATAATCATCTGGGCGTCAATGGCAAGCAGTACGCCAACCAGACAGGCAAAAACGATACATTCGCTGCACAACTGTAAGCAGCTTAAAATCAGACCATACATATTGTTTACATCGGAAGTAATATTCCGCTGAATCACAGACGTATCCGCGTTCAGATAATATTCATAAGGTCTTTGCATGAAGTTAATCATCATTCTTCTGGAGGTGGCAAACTGGTTGGTATATACGAAGCGAAGCTGCACCTTCTGCTGGAAGAACAGATACACATTCTTCAAAACGATAATCCCTACAAATGCCACCAGCATGACCACTGCAAACTGGGTCGTATTCTCCAGCCCCAGTGCATCATATATGGCAGAAAGATATTTATTCCGCTCCACCTGTACCGGGTCGATTACCACAGTAATAATAGGTACCAGCATGGTAACGCCAAGACTTTCCAGCACGCCTCCAACAAGCATCATCAGCACAATCCAAACCATGGAACGCTTCTGCTTTCTGTCTAACAACAGATTCATTTTCTTTATTATTTTAAGCATTGTCCAATTCCTTCATCTTACTTTTTGATAACCATAATGTTTGATTGTACCATATTCCACACTGTCGCGCAAATATGCCTTTCTCCGGCTCTATATCTGCTCATTCTGCCTGTGCAGTGCCGGTTCCTCATACCGGTCTAAGAAATCTTCTCCTAAGAACAATACCTCTTTTGCAAACTGAATGCCCCCGGGCACGGTCAGTACAGAAATTACCCTGTCAAAAGTTAAATCAGGAATAAAGTTCAGGATTTCCATCGGGAACTTACCACTTAATACGATATACTGGGAAAACTCTTTCCGGTAATCCAGCACATCCCTTGGGTGGGGTTTAATCAATATCTGTGCCTGTTCCCCATCGATTACACCATATTCTTTGATAATATCTGTAAAAATCTGCTTCCGCACTTCCAAATCACACAACGGCTCCGACAGCACCAGTACCTTCTTCTTTGCACCCAGGCGCAGCTGCTCCAATAAGCCATCCAGATTCTCGATAAACAGATGAATCAGAATATCCTTGTCCTCCCTGGTCAGCCGCTCTACCAGCGGGGCTCTTGGTACTTCCACATATTTCTTACAGGGATATGGCACCACGCTTTTATCATTAATCTCCATATCCAGACAATATTTCCCATAACCATTCTGGATAAAAATCAGATTTCTGGCAGCCATCCACGCTTTCAGTCCAAAATGCCCCCGGTTATCATAGCGGGCTGTATCATAATACTGAATACAATTCAGTCCATCTTCCACCGCATGATAATAAATTTTCTTATAACTGAGATAATAACCGATAGGGTCAGAATCACAGAATACATAGATATCCTGATACTGTCTGAAATCTACCGGTACATAGGCTTCCTCCAGCCGGCCAAACAGCTTCGTATATTTCATCCGGGACAGCATATTACGTACCAGATTCCCTTTATCGGTATGATACTGCATCAGTTCCGGGAAAAAGGTATCCTCTTTCTCCTCAAACAGAACCACCTCTTCAAACAGAGGGCATAAATCTGCCCGTTCCTTCAGATTACCAAAATCATTAGACATGGTGCTTAACACCAGTGTGGCCTTTCCTTTTCTTTCCTGCGGCAGTGCCAGCTCCTTCAGGCAGGCAACATACACATGATAGTAGGTATGACATACATAAATTCGTTCCTTCATCTTCCACTCTTTCCCAACTAACACTGTCCACAAAGCGGCACTTTGGTACTTTGCCGCCTCTTTGCGTCCAGACTTGTTACCCGGTCAATTGCATTTTAACCCGGTACAGTTGTATAATAACGCAAAATAGCGTAATATGAAAGCAAGATTTTAAAGAAACAGAGGTATCTCATGGACACACAATTACAAACGCCTTATTTCGTTATCGATGAGCCTGTCTTACAGCGTTATTATGATATGCTGACAGACTCCTTACAGCAAAACTGGGGTAATTATCTGGTCGGCTATTCCTTCAAGACCAACTCGCTTCCCTGGCTGGTTTCCTTTGTAAAAGGAAAGGGTGCCTACGCGGAAGTCGTATCCGAGGATGAATACAGCCTTGCAAAATATCTTGGTTTTACCGACCGGGAAATTGTATACAATGGTCCTTATAAGGGAGAAACCTCTTTCCGGGCAGTTCTTCTGGCAGGAGGCTACGTTAATCTGGATTCCAGGCAGGAATTACAATGGCTTTCCCATCTGGCGGCAGAATATCCCGATACAGCTTTCCGGGTTGGTATCCGTGCCAACTTTAACTTAGAGCAGATGTGCCCTGGGGAAACCACCATGGGGGAAGTCAGCGGACGGTTTGGTTTCTGTTATGAAACCGGCAAATTCGCCCAGGCGGTAGCCGCTATCCGTAATCTTCCCAACGTGAAAATCGCAGGACTTCACTTACATTCCAGCAGCAAGTCCCGCAGCGTAAACATCTTCCGTTCCATCGCCCGGATGGCATGCCAGTTACAGGAAGAATTCCAGTTTTCCTTAGACTATGTGGATTTAGGTGGCGGTTACTGCGGCGGTATGGAGGGCAGACCGGAATATCCGGATTATTTCCCTGTGGTTGCCAGCGAGCTTTCCCGCTGCTTTACCCCGGATAAGACAAAAATTATTGTGGAACCGGGCATTTCCCTGATTTCCAAATGCACCACCTTTGTAACCAGTGTTTTCGACACAAGAGATATCAAGGGGACACGCTATGTGATGACCGATGGCAGCCGTTTTAATATCGACCCTACCATGATTAAGTCCTCCCATCTGTTCCATCTGCAATACAAAGACAGTGCCGACAACCGCCCGGTAATGGACAGCCAGGTTATCAGTGGTTTTACCTGTATGGAGGTAGACCGGCTCTTTACCCATAAGAATCAGCCGGAACTTATCCCCGGTGACCGCATTATCTATGAAAACGTAGGCGGCTATACCATGAGCTTAAACCCTCTTTTTATCCAGTATTTTCCGGCTGTTTATGTTAAGAATCAGGCGGAAATGAAACTGGTTCGTCAGAAATGGACGCCTGTAGAATATGTGCAGGGTTCTGTAAACTATCAGAACGAGTAGAAAGGAATTCCTATGAATCTTTTAATTTTAAGCTGTGGCACAAGAAATCTGCTGGTCCGTTACTTCAAAAACCGCGAAAATGGTTTTGACAAAGTCGTTGGCACCGATTGCAGCGTATACGCGCCCGCTTTATATGAGACAGATGCCCATTATATTGTCCCACGCATGACCGAGCCAGGGTATCTGGACACCATCTTAACCATCTGTAAGAAAGAAGACATTCAGGCAGTCCTTCCCTTGCAGGAAGACGAGCTGTATCTGATTGCCACCCACAGGGAATTATTCACCCAGGCAGGCATTACCCCTATTGTATCGGCTGCCAGGGCAGTGGATTTATGCCGGGACAAATACGCCTTTTACCAGCACCTGTCAGCCAACAACCTGCCGGCGATCACAAGCTGTGACAGCTTTCAGGCTTTCCAGGAGGCACAACAAGCCGGTACCATGAAGCTTCCGGTTTTCCTAAAACCTACCAGAGGCTGTGGCAGTGTGGGGATTCAGAAAGTTTCCCATTTAGAATTACTGGAAACCCTCTGTAAATATGCGGACGAACCTTATCTGATTCAGAATTATGCGGATGGGGAAGAATTTGGCGCAGATATTTATGTGGATTTGCTTTCCCGCAAGCCTGTCACTATCTTCGTAAAAAAGAAGCTTCGCATGCGCGCCGGAGAAACGGAGAAATCTATCTCCTACCGGGATGAAGCCCTGTTTGCCCTGATAGAAAAGACGGTTGCCACACTGGATTTGTGTGGTCCTATTGATATGGATATTTTCCAGATAGATGGTACCTTCTATATTTCCGAAATCAATCCCCGCTTCGGTGGCGGTTATCCTCATGCTTACAGCTGTGGCATCAACTTTCCAAAGCTTCTTGCCAACAACCTTGCAGGCAGAGAGAATCCATACACCATCGGTTCTTATGAAGCGGATTTATGTATGTTAAAATATACGGATTTAATCGTTGGGAGATTCTAATCTCCCAACAGTTCCCAGCTAAGGGGTGTTCCCTTCTCTATATCCTTCTGTGCGTGCTTTCCCAATACTTCTTCATAATACATAGTATGAAGCCCGGCATTTGGCCGGATAGAACGCACATTTTCCGGGGTTATCACTTCTCCCGCCTGAATATCCTTTACTACGAATAAGGAACGGGAGCCGCTGTGCTCCTTTTTTTGCTTCTCGGTCAGCTCATACCTGGTATTTCCCAGAGCCTTCTCCAGTATCCGGATATGGTCTACCATCTCTTTAAATTCTTCCGGCTCCATGGAAAACGCCCCATCCGGACCACCATCTGCCCGGCGCAGTGTCAGATGCTTCTCCACCATTTTTACTCCCAGAGGAATAGCGCCTACCGGCACCACACTTCCCATGGAGTGGTCGGATAATCCCACCAGGCAGTCATAGGTCTTCGCCAGGGTGGGAATCATATTTAAGTTAATCTCCTCGTAAGGGGTCGGATAGGCAGAAACACACTTTAACAGCATGATTTCGTCGTTTCCTTCTTCCTTACATACCTGTAATGCCCTCTCAATATCCTCCGGATACGCTACCCCTGTGGCAAAGATTACCGGCTTATGCAGGGCTGCCACCTTTCTAATCAACGGAATATCATTGATTTCGTAGGAGGCAATTTTATATGCCGGCATCTGGTGCTCTGTCATAAAATCCACCGAAGTGAAATCAAAGGGGGAGGAAAAACATTCCAATCCCAGCCCTTCTGCAATCTCCTTTAACTTCGGCTGCCATTCCCAGGGCGTATAAGCTTCCTGATATAACTTGTATTCTGTCATACCATCCCACAAGCCCCCATGGATCTGAAAATATTCATTGTCACAGTCCAGGGACAGGCTGTCCGCAGTATATGTCTGTAACTTGATGGCATCTGCCCCGGCTTCTTTTGCCGCATGGATGATTTCCACTGCCCGGTTAAAATCCTGTAAATGGTTTCCTGACATTTCCGCTACACAAAAACAGGGGGAATGTTCTCCGATGATTTTATTTCCAATCTTAAATTCTTTTTTCATTTTGCCACCATTTTCTGATATTTTAATTCTGCAATCTCCCAGTCATCGGGATTATCAATGTCCTGCACTTCCAGTTCGCTCATAATCATAGGCATCATGTGGGGCAGGTCCGTTGTCTTATATTGTAAAAACAAATCCGTCTTGCAGCAATAGAACTGTCCACAGTCGTGATAGTAAGGCTCCAAATCCTGTGACCTGGTCTGGGCATATTCCGGCCATTTCATGTGCAGTTCCCCTGCCTCATTCAACACCATGCAACGTTGCGGCGGAAAGGAAAAAGGCACCACTGGCATAACCGAATCTGCCTGTTCTAACAGTTTCATTGCCTTTTGCAGCTTCTGTGCCGTCACAAAGGGCGCGGTAGGATACAGGCAACAGAAAGTGTCAAATGTCCTGCCCTGTTCTTCATACGCCTTCAGCACTTCCAACAGTACATCATCGGTAGAAGCATAATCCCCTGCACTTTCCTGGCTGCGCATAAAAGGTACACTGGCACCTGCCTGTCTGGCAATCTGTGCAATTTCTTCATCCTCCGTAGACACCATTACCTCTTCAAACAGTCCTGACTGCAAGGCTGCCTCAATCGAGTAGGTAATAATAGGTTTCCCACAGAATAACTTTACATTCTTTCTTGGAATTCGTTTACTGCCCCCACGGGCTGTTATAATTGCAATCGATGAACTCATATCGTTCCCTTTCTTTTTCCCACCGGATACTTTATAATCGATTATAGAGAATTTTAGCACGAAATACAATCACTGGGAGTAAAATCAACATGACAGACATTTATTTCAGAGTCGACGGAAACCACACTATCGCTACAGGGCATCTGATGCGCTGCCTTTCCATCGCCCGCGCCTGTGCAGGGCTTCTGCGAAAAAGTGGTGCTCCTTCCAACATTTCCTTTCTCGTTTCCGATGAGGAAAGTCTTGCTTTACTGGAAGAACGCTTTGACACTCCTTCCGAGTTTCCCATTCTCTGCCTGCACAGCAATTACCAGGATATGATGGCAGAACTGCCCCGGCTGACCGCCCTCTTACCGGATAAAAAGTGCTGGCTTTTCGTGGATTCCTACTATGCCACGCCCGCCTATTTTCACGCTCTCTCTGGCTTCTGTCAGGTAGCTTATCTGGATGACCTTCGCAGCTTTGCCTGTGATGTGGATTTACTGATTAATTACGACACCGATGAAGACTGTCCTTACTATGCCAATGCCCGGAAGAAACTGTTAGGGGTTCGCTATACGCCCTTAAGACGGCAGTTCCAGCAGCCTGCCTATGAAGTACGCCCCCAGGTAACAGATATCCTACTGTCCACAGGCGGTACAGACCCTTATGGCATGGCACTTTCCTTAATAAAAACACTGCCTCAGGGTACCTATGATTACCATATCCTGACCAGCAGTGCCAACTCCCGCTATCGGGAATTAGAGGACGCTGCCCGTGTCAATGACCGGATACACATCCACCAGGGCATATCCGACATGGCTGCCCTGATGGCTTCCTGTGACCTTGCTGTCTCTGCCGGAGGCACTACTCTGTGTGAGCTTTGTGCGGTAGGCGTTCCCACCATCAGCTATCTGATGGCGGATAACCAACAGATGGCTGTGAACACCTTTTCCCAGGAAAATCTGATTCCCTATGCCGGGGATATCCGGCAGGACGAAGACGTATTATCCCGCATTTCATCATTTGTGACATTCATGTCACAAAATATCGATTCCCGTAAAAAAAGCTCCCATGCTATGAGAGCTTTTCTGGATGGCTGCGGTGCCGAACACATCGCCAGCCAATTAGTAACAGCGTAAGGGCTGACAGAATATCTGCCAGGACAAATCCGATAACCGGACCATACCGCACATAAATGGTATGCTCCTGTCCGTCTGCCTTTACTAAGAAACGGATTCTGGCACCATCCCCCCGGATAATTTCCACCGGCTGTCCCGTTTCGTCCTTTGCCCGGTATCCTAAGTATGCCTGAATTGGCAGTTCAATATAATCTCCTTCTTCCGTGGCACGATACGTAATTGCTGCCTTCGTTCCTTTTTTCACATACTGGCTAATCTCCACATAATTCACATCAGAATTTACCACACTGGCGGTCAGCTTCTCCTCGGCCGCCCCTTCTAACCTCCACTCATGGGGATAGAACAGACCGATATTGGCTGCCAGTTTGCTTTCGTGTCCCTTGGATGCCACCGCCTGGGCGTTGGTATAGGGCATATGGTTATTGTCTGCCGGTACCCAGAGAATCACTAACAGATTAAGCCCTATGAGCAGTCCGAAGATAATATTCCGGTATGGCTTCAAAATCTCCGACCTGGACAGTCCGATTACCCCGACAAACATCAGGCAGCAGGAAGCCGGTCCTAAAAAACGCCAAGGGAACTGTATCATAGTCACAATGGATTCCAAAAATTCGTTATCCACCATCTTCCGGTTCGGGAAGTACCCGGTACACATAAGGACCATCAGACAGCCAAGCACCAGCAGATACACCAGAAAGCCCCGCTGCTGCCTATTCTCCTCTTGGTTACTTCCTTCCGGATTCCCGTCTTTGCAGTTATTTCCCTCACAGACCAGATAGACAATCCCGATTCCCAGACACCCCAGAAGGGCAAGCCCCAGGGAGAAATATTGTTTGTTATACAGGCTGATACTCTGCGTCATGGTAGACAGGTTAATAGACTGCTCAAAGTAACCGCTCCACCGCAGCACATCTTTCATAATATCCTCTGCAAAATAGTAGTAGCAGAAGGGCACCACATACCAGGCATTTAATAACAAGGTAAGCCCCGCTGCCTTGCCGATTTCCACATATCTTTTTTCTTTCCAAATCTGTACACAGTAAAGCAATGCTGTAAGGATACAGAGGACTACTGCAAAGGCGGCACTGAGAATATGGCTTTGTAAAATACCGCTCACGCCCAATACCAGAAGGTACCATTTCTTACGATTCCCTATGGTTACATGATACAATCCGGCTATTACTAACGGCCAGAAGGTCAGTGCCAGTGTCTCCCCCAAATCGCCCCTGGAGAAAATATTGGTAAACCGGTAAGGCATTAACGTATATAACACCACCGCCAGAATAATACTTCTGCGGGAGTCAGTGATGGACTTGACCGCGTAATAAGCACAGACTGCAGACCCTAACGTTGCCGCAAAAATAATGCTCTTATAGGACAAGGCAATGGAAACCCTGCAAATCCGCAAAAAAGCCCCAATGTACAGGAACAGATAGGGATACATGGCATTCAGATACCCATTTCCCTTCATGCCGTCCGGCAGGATATTGACTCCAATCTGTCCGTCTAAAATACCATCCTTTACCCCTTCCATACGTGCCAGATGGTAGCATAAATCATCTCCATTATACAAGTAGGTCTGAAACATGGGTGACATGGCAAGCAGGGTAACCCCCAGAATCACACACCAGTCTGTCAGCTTTTCCCTGGAAATCCCTTTTTGTAATGACCTTTTGTAAAGGTATCCTATCAGAAAATTACACAGCAAAAAAACCGCTATGATATAATAGGTGTCCGTATAGAACAGGGTGCGTGGCGAGAACTCCAGCCGCCGCACATTCAGGCTGCCTTCCCCACAGTAGTTGATTTTAAACTGCAGCTGCTTGGCATCCTTTGATAGCGTAAACTCATAAGCGGTCTCCACAGCCGCCTTATCAATGCTCCAGCCTGCAATCTTACTGCCCTGCTCCCATAATTCCAAGACAGAGCCATCCGTATCCGTGTCATAGGCAAGACTTACCTTATAGGTGCCCTTATTCACAACAAGCTCCGGCGTACTGGCAACGACACCCGTTCTGGCTACCGATTCCCGGATAACCAGTGTATTGTCCGAATCCAGCAATCCCACCGTATGATTCAGGCTTCCTCCCTGATAGACAATCGGTCTTGTACTCTCATCTGCCAGCCACAGCAGCAACACCACCACACAGACCATCACAATATAGGCAATTTTCCCTTTTCGCGAAATTTCTCTCTGTTCCATCTTTCGTTCCTTCCAAAATTACCCTTTCCATTTCTTTCTCAGATTCCGGTACCCCCACAACAATTTGTAGTATAAGATGAATCCAATCGTGGACTTTAACTGCATGGCAACTAATTTCTTTTCCTCTGCGCCGATTCGCTCCTGATAATAGGCATTTTCCTGAAATGCCGGGAAATACTGCTGCATCTCTTTTCCCAGTTTTCTGACAAAGGACGCCTTTACCGGGCGTACTCCCTGCATATAGGTAAAAAGCGTATTGACATAAAACAAAGTGGTAAAGGTAAACTCCAGCTCCGGATAATAAGTGTCCAGGTACTGATATTCCTTTGCCTCCTGTATCATAATCCTTCCTGCTTCCATCCGGTCTTCACATCGTTTCACATTGATGGTGTGTACGGTAGACGTATCATGCTGATAATAATAATAAAGCGGTTCCGGAATGTATTCAAAATGGTGTGCCCGCAGCATCCAGGAATTTGCCAATGCATTGTCCTCATAGAAGATGCCTTCCGGGAACCGGCTCTTATGGTCTATCACAATCTCCCTGCGATACACCTTTACCACCAGACTGCCACTGTCCAGAATCAGGGAGCGGTACTTCTCCCTGGTCAGAACCCCAGTCTGTTCCGGCTTATTGTTGGGAACCACCTGCCCGATTTTCATACTGTGTTCTCCGGTCAGATGATAGTCGCAGCCGACCATATCTGCCCCGGTTTCCTCGCCCTTACGAATCAGTCTTTCATAGAAATCCGGTGTAATCCAGTCATCACTGTCGATAAAGCCAATCCACTCTCCCCTGGCAAGACCCATTCCGATGTTTTTCGCACCACCCTGCTTCTTATTAACCTCCGAATGTATGTTATGAAATTTATCCGGATACTTTTCCGCATAGCTTTGCAGGATGTCCCAGGAATTATCGGTGGAGCAGTCGTCTACTGCAATAATCTCATAATCGGAAATCGTCTGGTTTACCAGGGAATCCATGCAGTATTCCAGTTTGCCGTCTGCTGCCATATTATAAACCGGTACAATAATCGAAAGTTTCATCGCTTTCTCCGTTTCTGTTATTTTGCATAATAAGCTGCAATCTTCGTTACCGCTTCAATCACACTCTCCACATCTTCATCGCTCATGGCATAATAAAGAGGCAGGGACAGAATCTCTTCATAAAGCTTCTCCGCATTCGGACACAATCCCCTGCGATAACCTAATTTCTCATAATATGGGAAATAGTAAGTCGGGATATAATGTACATTACAGTTGATATTTTCCGCTGCCAGTGCCTCAAAAAACTGCTTTCTGTTAATCTTTAGCTTCTCCGGTACCATGCGCAGAATATAAAGACTGTCTTGTTGTATCCGATTCCGGAATCTCCTTTTGTACGAAAAGGCAATCCAGCTTGGAAAATGCCTCGTTATATCTTGCTACAATCTCTTTTCTCCGCTTGCTGAACAGGGCAAGCTTATCCAGCTGACTGATAATCAACGCTGCCTGCATATCCGTCATACGATAGTTATAGCCCAGTGCAATCTGCTCGTAATACCAGGGACCATCCGGTTCATGCTCCATCAGGGAAGCGTCCCTGGTAATGCCATGGGCACGATACAGTGACAGCTTCTGGTAAAGTGCTTCGTCATTGGTCAGCACGGCTCCACCTTCCCCGCCGGTTACCGTCTTAACCCTGTCTCTTATACACATCTGACGCTGAAGGTTGTCATGTCCGAGATAGAACCGTTTGCCTGTCCCTTATACTTCGTGCCGATAACATGTGCCCCATCCTCAATCAGCACCAGATGATGCTCCTTGCAAAGCTTTCTGAGCGGTTCCAGGGCAACCGACTGTCCCGTATAATCCACTGCCACAACCGCCTTGGTTCTGGGAGTGATAGCAGCTTCCACTTTCGCCGGGTCAATATTATAGGTTTCCGGGTCAATATCCGCAAACACCGGTCTGGCACCACAGTACAACGCACAGTTGGCAGAAGCGGCAAAGGTAATCGGGGTTGTGATAACCTCATCCCCCTCTCCCACGCCTGCTGCCATAGCTGCTATATGGAGAGCTGCCGTTCCGTTGCTGCATACCACAGCATATTTTGCTCCTGTTACCTCACATAATTTATGTTCCAGTTCCGAAATCTTCGGTCCACAGGTCAGATAATCGCTTTTCAGTACATCCACTACCGCCTGAATATCTGCCTCATCAATGTACTGATGTCCATAGAAAATTTTCGTATCCCTGACAGGGGTTCCTCCCTCAATCGCCGGTTTGTTCATCTTAATCTCTCCTTCTATCCTTATTACCATAAAAGGACATGCATTGTGCATACATGTCCTTCCGTTGTTCTAACCACTTTTCTGTATGCTATTTTTCTAATTCCACATCTTTCAGAAGGGTTCTGATATCCTCTACACTCAACCAGTCAGTATTGTTATCCGAACTGTAAGAAAAGCCTTCCGCTACCTTCTTACCGCTTAAATTCGGCTGCTGTCTGTTGTTCCAGGTCATCTGCGGATATACAATAAAATGCTTGTCATATTCATAGGTTGTCAGGGAATCCTCTGTTGTCACCATGATTTCATGCAGCTTCTCACCTGGTCTGATACCGATTTCCTTAATCTTACAGCCCGGCATCATCGCTTCTGCCAAATCCGTAATCTTAAAGGATGGAATCTTACTGATGAAAGTCTCTCCACCGGTTGCTTCTGCCAGAGCCTTGATAACCAGCTCGACACCCTGGGTCAGACTAATCCAGAAACGGGTCATTCTCACATCCGTAATCGGCAGCTCTGTTGCCCCTTCCTTCAGTAATTTATGGAATAACGGAATAATGGAACCGCGGCTTCCTGCTACGTTACCATATCTTACGATAGAGAAGTTAATGTCCTTTGTCCCTGCATAAGCATTGGCAGCCACAAACAGCTTATCCGATACCAGCTTGGTTCCACCATATAAGTTAACCGGATTTACTGCTTTATCCGTGGAGAGGGCAACTACCTTCTTCACCCCACTGTCCAAAGCAGCATCAATTACATTCATTGCACCATGAATATTGGTTTTAATCGCCTCATTGGGATTATATTCACAGGCAGGCACCTGTTTTAAAGCGGCTGCATGAATGATATAGTCCACACCTTCACAGGCTCTTCTTAAACGCTCCACATCCCTTACATCACCGATGAAGAAACGAAGCTTCTCTTTATACTCTGCAAACTCCTGCTCCATCATCCACTGTTTGAACTCATCCCTGGAATAGATGATGATTTTCTTGGGCTGATAATGGGTCAGCACATATTTTGTAAAGCATTTACCAAAAGAACCGGTTCCTCCGGTAATTAAAATGGTTTTATTTTCTAACATGAGTTTTCCTCCGAAATTACTACATAATTGCATTTCTGCACTGCTTTCTAGTATAGCATAGGGTTAGTTTGTTTGCAATCACGAGAAATGGGTGCGTTCAAGCTTTTTAGCTGATAAAAATCCTTCCCACTAATGAAAGTAATAAACCTCACAATACTTTTCTTTCCACTTCTGTTCATAGCCCGTCAGCTTTTCATTACTGTGAAGAATCCGTTCCAGCTGCATCGTCACATCCTCTCCCTGTGCCACATAGACTACCAGGGAATCCGCATTTTCTATGGTTTTATCCGAAAGCGGTTCTTCCGAAGAAGTACTGGCAAAATATACCGCCGGATATTCCAGCAGTTCATTGGTTACATCCCAGATGCACCAGTCTGCCCCCTCATTGTACAGATAGATTGCCGCACTGTTCTCCTGCGCCTGCTGCCTGGCAAAGGCAGTCTCCTCCTTATCCTGGGGGTAAAGAAATACCACCCTGTCTGAGGTAAGCCCGATGATATCCACTATCAGGCACAATATTCCTGCCATTATCCACAGGTAAGTCCCTTTTATCGCCATCTGTCCAAACATCCACGCAAGGAGTGTAAACAGCAGCAGTACCACCATTCCATAGACCGGCAGCTGATAACGATTGGAGGTGTCTCCCAGTAAAAGAGCCGTCTTTGACACGGTAAGGAAATACCCTGCTGTGGCAAAAGCAAGCATAAAGAACGCTGTTCCAAGTCCTGCCTTTTGTCCTGACTTATGTTCTGTTCTTTCCGGGTTGGCTCTCCGTCTTTTCTGATAAAACAGCCACAATCCCAACAGCAAAATAAGCAATATCAGTACAGATAAGCACTTACCAAATACATACTCATCCAGCAAATTGCCAAAAAAGCTTATCCGTTCAAGCGTATTCGACCCATCAAAAAAGTTCTCTGTCGCCTGCGCTCCCCGCTGCCCCCGGAACATCTGCCCCAGACAGGAGGAGTAAGTCAGATAGGCCAAGCCAAAAGCGACAAGCTGGCTGCCCCCATAAATCAGGCAATCCCGGAAACTGCGCTTTTTCCAGAGCAAGTAACAGCAGAAAAAGAAGCCCAGATAAAACAGGAAAATAAAATAATAATACTGTGTCAGATAACCCAGGTAGGTTACCGTCATCATCAGCAGCACATTTTTCACAGAAAACTTCTGCAGCCCTTTTATATGCAGGATGGCACTCAGAAGTACGAAAGTGGTCAGCATTTCATACATCCGGATAAACACAACGCCACTGAAAGCCGCCGGTGTCAACCCGTAAAACAAGGTTACCAAAAGGGTTACTTTCTCATTCTTTCCACTAATGAGCCAGGAAAGATAGCCCAACAAACAGATATTGATACCATAGAAAACCAGATTAACCGCCAGTCCTATCCACTTGGAAAACACCCCTGGCACAAGGGATGCCACCGTATGGAACACCCAGTAATACACTGGCGGATGCACGTCCCAGGACTGCACCTGTTTGACCAGTCCATACTGGAACTGCTGTCCCGGCAGCACCACAAACTCATTCCGGTAAGTCTCCCGTTCCATCCACTGTCCGTCTTCCACATAAAAACCATTCGTTCTGGCAGTAGAATAATAGGTATAATATTCGTCCTCATGAAATCCCTGCTTCTGGGTGCAGAAATAGAACGCTGTCAGCATCTGCACGACCCAGATAAGAAGAAATAGCAGATAAAAAGTCTTTTTCTTTTTAATTTGTTCCCACATGCCTTTTCTCCATCTTCTTCGCATGCACACTCCGCACTGTCCTTGGTGCCATCGTCAGCAGCAGAAGATATATTTTATTTTTCTTCGTCAGATAGGGATTCCGTATGGTATCCCCGATATGGCTGTGAAGATATGCTTTCACGCTCTGATAAAAGCTGTTATCCCGTTTCATCTGTGGAATCGGCACATGCAGCAGATAGTCCAGACGTTGATAGAGGTTAAAGCGGATGGCATACGCCCGCAAAGCGGGATACTTCCGGTCTACCAGTTCCTGCATAAGGTCTGCATTATCCACAATATCCAGAAATACCCTGGAAAAGCTGTCCTTCGTCTTCTTACGAGTGGTGCTTTCCTGCCGGCACACCACATGGTAGCCCTGCTCCGGCAAAATAACAATGCCGTCCATCTCCTGCAGCATCTCCACTAACAGCCGGAAATCCTCATTCAATACCCCTTCCGGGAAACGATGCTCTGCAAACAACTCTTTCTTTACCAGTTTCGTACAAAAAGAACAATCCCCCTGATGCAGTAACAGTTCTTTGACAAATTCCTCCGTCTCACAGAACCGCACCGATTGGGGTGGAGTACACACATCCGGCAGACGATTACCCCTTTCATCAACCTCATCCCTGGATATCTGCACTACAGGCACCTTGCGTTCCTCCATTGCCTGTAACATCTTTTCATACACATAAGGTTCTATATAATCATCACTGTCCACAAAGCCAAGGCAGTCTCCTTTCGCCTTTGTAATACCAAGATTTCTTGCCGAAGAAGCCCCTCCATTTTCTTTGTGGAATACCTGAATCCGTTCCTCTTTTTGTGCCAGTTTCTCGCACAGCTCTCCTGTGCCGTCCGTAGAACCATCATCTATCAGCAGAATTTCCAGATTCCGATAACTTTGTGCACAGATAGAATTCACACATCGTTCCAGACAGTCCAGGGAATTATATACCGGCACAATGACACTGATTTTTGTCTTTTCTTTTCCAGTTTCCTGTTCTTGCAATCCTATAACTCCTTTTGCAACATCTTTTCATACATTTTTCCCGGACGAATGGCAGGTGCTTCGCTCAAAGGTCCTTCTTTCGCCGGTTCTATCCTGCCCTGCTGCAGCTTTGTAACGAAACGAAGCAGCTCTGCCGCTGCATGGTCTGCATTCCAGTAATCAAGGATGGTCTCGTAAGCAGCCTTTCCCATCTTTTTATCCTGCTCCCAGTTTTCACACAGCGACAGCACCAGTTCCTCCAGCTTTCCGTAATTATCATCCGGGTACACCAGCCCGTTTTCGCCATGCCGGATTAAATAAGGGGCTGCCCCCACCTGGGCGTTGACTACTTCCACACAGCCGCTGTTCATGCCCTCATTTACCACGGCACCCCAGCCTTCCAGATAATTGCTGGTAAACAGATGAATATGGCACTTTTCCATCACATCCCGCACTTTCTCCGGCTCTGTATACCCATAGAAAGTAACCTGTCCAGAAAGCCCGGAGGATTCTACAGCATGCCGGATAAGCGGCTCTAACTCGCCGTCTCCTAACATGTGGATATGATACGCATATCCCTTTTCCCGTAATGCCTTGGCAAGCCGCACCACATATTCCGGGTGTTTTAATGGGATAAATCTGCCTGCCCAGACAAAATGGAGCTTTCCATCGGCTATTTTTAGATTGTTAAACTGTTCTTCTGTATAGGTTCTCAATGCCGGAAAATAGCCCCATTTAAAGAGCTTATGGGGATATGCTCCTATCAGTTTGAAATCCGATGCTGTATAGGCACCGGCACAGAGCATACACACATTCTGCTTCCGGTATCTGATATGTTCTTTATATTTTGCCCACAGTCCTCGTGGGGAAATTGCCTTCCACTGCCCTTCCCGGTAAAGCCGTTCACTGACACGCAGCGTTGTCTTTCCTGTTTTCAGCCGTGGAGTTACAATATCTTCCCTGCCTGTCCATCCGAAAAGCACTACATCACTTTCCACGATTTTCTTCTGGCAGTCATATTCCTTTTCATACAGACATTCCACATAGGGCAGCTTCGTCAAATCTACCGCCCATCCCATGGCAACGCGTTCCTCTTCCATGGGCATTGTCTGGATAAAGGTAAAATCAGCCCCTAGCTGGCGATACATCGCCTCGCAGAAGGGAATCTGATGGTGGTTAATATAATTGGAAACAAATGTAAATGTCATTCCATCATCTCCTGATAGATGCCAAGCAGCCGGTAATAATTCTGGTCTGCATCATGATTTTGTCTTGCATGCTTGCGGGCATTATCAGACAGCCGCTCCACGATGGCATCCTTGCCAAACACTTCTATCACGCGCTCTGCCAAAGCCTCCACATCACCCGCCGGATAGAGGAAACCATCACCGCCGTCCTCCAGCAGATTGTGGACACCACCTACATCGGCAGCCACACAGGGCACTCCCAGAAGCATCGCCTCTCCTAACGCATTCGGAGAATTCTCCAACGCCGATGCCAGTACAAAGACGTGGCTTCTTAAAAACTGTGCCTTCATTTCCTCTGCTGTCAGTTTTCCCAGCATGTTTACTTTATTTTCCAGATGGTTCTCTGTAATCAGTTTGTTAAGATACTTTCCATAGGCAGGTAACTTCATTCTGTCTTTCCAGGTTGCATCCTCAATAATACTGTTTCCTGCCACATATATCTTGGCAAGCGGATACCGTTTCAGAATCAATGGCATTGCCTGCAGCAAATAATGGAATCCCTTCAGGGGATAATCCCCCTGGCTTAAGAAAATCGTGTAGGCATCACACTGATTCCGTTTCCAGGCATCCCGGTAAAAACAGCTTCGCATGGTTTCATTCAGATAATGATAGGTTGCCTCCGGATGAATCTGCAGCGTCTGCGCGCGGTCAAAGTCCGTTCTTCCCGCAATATGCTTTGCCAGGCGGATTGCCTCTATCTCGTTTTTGCCCCGCAATTCAAATTTCCGCTGCTGCTGCCGCAGGCTGTCCCTTCTTACCAAATCCCGGAAGGTTGCCTGTCTTTGTACCCTCTTTGGCAAATCTGCCATATAACACTTCGCGATTTCCGAGCACAGACCCTGAACCCCAATCAGTGTCCTCTCCGGCTTACCAAATACCTTAATACTGGCCAGTGCATGGGGAAATTCCGTTCCAAATACATGCAGTATCTCCGGCTCAAAAGCACTGAAAATCGTCTGGAAACGAGCCTCCAGCTTTTCATCATATTTCTCAGGGGTATTTAAGTTCTCCACGAAGCCGTAACAGTGGCAGGTCACATTTTCCCCAAGCTGCATCACACGATAAAAATCCCCCATAGACTCTTCTACCGGAAAAGCAATTCCCAGTTCAATATGATTCTTGTTCTGTTCCTGAACGAGCCGTTCCAGCAAACCGCTCAGCCAGCCTTCCCTGCTGCTGTAGGGCATCCCCAGTCTCTTGGCAATTGCCGGAAGCATGATATTGCACACCCATAAAACTTTCATAGCATCATACCTTTCTTACTGTTTCCTCTGTCCGTACCAACGTTTCTTTATCTCATTATACAGTTTTGCTGTAACCGGATTTCGTGCTATCTTCGTCCGGACTCCCGCCAGACTTAGGCACATAATCCATCTGTATTTTCGCACCTTTGCAGGTGGCATATACTTTGCCACAATCTCCCTGTGTTCCCTGGCAGACAGTTTCTCATTCTCCTTCGTCTCTGAGAAACCGCCCCCTTCATATAAGGCTACCGTTATCGGCATATAATGGGTAACTGCCCCGGCTTCATAAAAGCACCACAGGAAATGTTCATAATCTGCCCGCACCCGATAGTTCAGGGAAAAACCCCTCTTATCAAACAGACTCCTGTCGTAGAAGCATGCCTGATGACAGGGTACATTCCGATAGCAGGCAAAATCGTTTATGACCGGGTTGGAAGCTACCATGGCACCGGTCAGGTTTTCACAGATGTTGCCATAAAAAATTGCTTTTTCCGTTTTTCCTGTCTCCTGTATCTGCGCCTTTACCTGCTTTAACACACCGGCATCATAAAAATAATCACCGCAGTTTAAGAAAAAGATATAATCCCCCGCTGCGTGGCAGACTGCCTGATTCATGGCATCGTAGATTCCCATATCCTTCTCTTCATAGATATGGATTCTCTCATCTGTCGGCAACTGCTGCAGGGAATTATCGCGAGAGCCGCCATCCTTTACCACAATCTCGTAGTCCTGCTCCGTCTGCTGCAAAATACTGTCTATTGTCTTATGTAGTTTTTCCCCTGCATTCAGGCATACCACGATAATACTGAAAGTCATGGTGCTCTCCTTTCTGTAATGCTGTGAGAGGTAATTGTGAAACAGGCAATTACCTGTTTCCTCAATTCATATCGGACAAGATATTCACCATATCATGGAAAAAGAATGTCTTATATGGCAAAATCAACACCCCATCGTTTCCTGCCCGGCTCATATACATTATGAAATATAAGATTCCTGCCAGAAGGATTCCCAGCCGGAAGATTTTTCTAAGTTTAGCATTTTCTATCTGTTGTAACAGCATCGGCAGAAACAGAATCTGGCTGACCGTCAGATAGTAGCCGATTCGGGAAATAATCGGTAAAAAGGAACAGAATACATATAATGCCAGTGCTCCCAGATTCAGATAGAAGTAAAAATGGAACCGTTCTTCCTGCTCTGTTGCAACTGGTTCTACGGATTGTGTTTTCTCTGTGTCACTCTGTCCATGCTTTTTCAGCCACCATACCAGTCCGGCAAAAGCTAACACGGCAATACAACGTAAAATATTGATATAACTGGTTCCACCCTCCAGATACTCCGTATCCTCATAAGTAGGGTACAGAAGCACCACTACTTTCAGATAGAAGTCCTGAAAGAACAAAAAGGTTGTGCAAAACACTGCCGCCAGCACAAGCTGCCACTTTTTCCAGGGCAAAATTGCCAGAAAATACAGGGGAATGACCACCAGTAATGACTTGTGGAATGTTGCACCCAGTAAAATCAGCACTATAAATCTGCCCCATTGTCTGTGCAGTACAAATTTCATGGAATACAGGGCAATCGCAAGTGCCAGATAATAGCGCACCGTACTGAACGTCTGGAAATAATATCCCAGCATCATAAATAGAAAGAACGTCAGCGGGAAATCATCCGCCTGCTCATACATGGCAAGCAAAAAGATAAACACCGTCGCAAACGCATATATCGCAAACACCAGCAGATAGTTCTCATAACCGGATAAGCCATAGACTATCTTTACCAGCAGATTAAATCCTATCTCGGTAGGCACATAGGCATCACAGTTTACCAGATGCATGAATTCTACATACTTTGCGTAATCATTTCCTACATTCAACCGACAGGCAGACAACGCAAACAACACCAGAAAAATTGACAAAAGGCAGACGCGGTTACACATCTGCTGCCTTGTTATTTGACAGGGTTGTGTTACCGGTACTTTTCTTACCATACCCGCCAGCAATATTGTGATTACCATCACTGTACTATACAGTATCATCCGTCCCCATTTTCCTTTCCGATATCCTTACCTGCTCTTTGCCTCCAAAATGCCCTCTTTCATCAGCGTGTAGGCTTTCCGGACGGATATCTCCCTGCACATTTCCTGTCTGTGTACCCACAGGAACCGAAATGCCAGTACTTTGGCAAGTTTTCCATACAGATAATGGTACAGTACTCCTCTGTCCTTAAAAAATTTATTATCATATCCGTGGAACCAGGTAGATTCCCGTTCTGTCTCTTCGCCGATACAGATAGTGTGTGTGTAAATGTGAAGTCCCGCTTTCAGGCAATCCTTTAAAAACAGGCTGTCCTCTCCATTGCTGTACTTCGCCCCACCACCAAAGAGAAGGGAATAGCTTACATTGGCTTTCCGCAAAGCCTCCAGTCTGGCGGTAATGCTGTATGCCGGATACCTGCCATAATTCCGGTAAGTTACCCGGTGAATATCCTCATTCCAGTATGTCCATCTGGCAGATGCCACCTTCACATTGACCAGTATCATATCTGCATCCGGAAGTTCCTCGTATGCCCGGGCAATCATCTTTTCGTATCCATCACTTAATACAATATCCTCATCTGAAAAAACACAGACATCCGTATCTGCATGGAGCAGTGCTGTGTTACGGCTTAATCCCACTCCCCGCTCCGGCATGGAAATACATTGTATCCGGCTGTCTCCTTTTCTGATTTCTTCATAGGCATACCCATCACACTGGTTTACCAGGACGGCATCGGTCTGAATATTCATTTTTGCAATCAGCTCCGCATTGTTCTGATTCACGGCAGAAGCAAGTACCTGTATCTTCATAAATGTCCTTTTATCCTCAAACTTTACCAATGCATTTTCCATAATATCTTCTTAACAGCTTTTCTTCGGGTTCAGAAATCGTAACACCAACCACCTTGCAATCCTGTATTTTAAGCTGCTCCAACTGATAAGCAAGGTACGTCCCATGGACTTTCCCATAGGGAAGGCTTACCACCATTCCCTTCCAGTCACGCATTTCCTGTAATTTTTCTGCCGGCAGGCTCTGTCCCTGGACCAGTATCACTGTCCCCAGGTTTTCATACTTTTCCTGGAAATATGCCAGATTTTTCTCATAATCCTGCTGAAAAACATTCTTAACATCTTCCCCAAACTGATAGCCAAGAAAAGGCAGCTCCGTAACAGGCCGTATATCCCCCGCCACAAAAATCCGGTCATCTGTCACATAATAAAGTAACATCGCAAACAACATAACCACCAAGGCAATTACCATTCCCAGAACCACCGCCTGTACCAGGCGGGAATCTGCTGTTACCAGCTTCGCCGGGGTTGTCTCGATGGTTTCTATCTGGATGAATTCTTTGGCAGCTTCTCCATATTCTTCCAGTGCCGCATCCGTTGCCGAAAGAATAACATCTGTTTTTTTAATATCATGGGTGGTAATGGTAATCGTAAGCAATCGTAAGTCCGACAGGATTTCCGCCTGGGTTGCCTTTGCTACCTCTTCCCTGTCACAGGGTTCTGCCAGGTTCGCCATGGTTCTGTCCAGTATCGGGTCTGTTTTCATCAAATCATTCCAGGTATAGCCATTGTAAGCCTGATATACTTCCCCGGTTGCATCTGCCGCAAAATCCAGATACAGCTTGGATACGGCCCGGTATTCCCGCTCTGCCTCCGGTACCACACTGGCCGCTGTATAAAGCAATCCACCTGTAATGGCACCTGCCAGTGCTGCCACTAATACAAGCCAGCACTTATTCATCAAACAAAGCACTAATTTCTTCATATCCATGCCTGCATCGGCATACTTAATTTCTTTCACGCGATTCTCCATTTCTGACCTATCATGCGGCTCTTCCATCTACTCGTCTTTTTGTTCCTCATTCTCTGATTTCAAAGCCGTGGTCTGTGCCTGGTCTACTCCCTCGGTACTTTCCGGTTTAATCAGTATCTTCAAAGTAAGCAGCATCAGCTTCAAATCCAGCCAGACAGAATATTGTTCAATATAAGTTAAATCCAGTTTTAATTTATCATATGGTGTGGTGTTATACTTTCCATATACCTGCGCATACCCTGCCAGTCCTGCTTTTACTTTCATACGGAAAGCAAATTCCGGCATTTCTTCCATATACTGTTCTATAATCGCCGGACGTTCCGGGCGAGGACCGATAAAGGACATCTCACCCTTTAAGATATTCAATAACTGTGGTAATTCATCAATACGGGTCGCACGGATAAACTTTCCAATGGGTGTAATTCGGGAGTCATTTTTGGCTGCCAGTCTGGCAACTCCGTCTTTTTCGGCATCCACTTTCATGCTTCTGAATTTCAGGATATAAAATTCCCTGCAGTCTCTGGTACAGCGAATCTGCTTGTAAAATACAGGTCCTCCGTCATATAACTTAATGGCAATGGCTGTCACCAGCATAAACGGCGAAGCAATTACCAGTAAAATAACCGAACAAATAATATCAATCAGCCGCTTGGCAATCCGCTGTTCCACCTTTAGGGCATATTCCCGGGTCAGGTAAATTGGCGTATCAAACAGGTGTAACTGGTCCGCTCCCCTTACGAGAACGTCTGTTATTTTTGGCATCATATAGACACGGATAGAACGGCTGTAGCAATATTTCATCAAATCGTTTCTGTCCTGTACCGGAATATCCCACAGCACTACTGCTCCATACTGCTTCAGGATTTCTTCCCTGGCTGCCGGAATTCCCTCTTTGATATTCATGGTCTTTTTAATCTTGTACTTGTCCTTACGGGATTCAAACTTCGCCACGATATCATTAATGGGTCTTTCTCCATGGATAATAAGAATCTCCCTGGGCGGGAAAACCTTATAATAACACGCGTTACATATTGCTACCCATACCCCGGAGAAAATCGTCTGCAATATCATGACTTCCACAAAAGGCAGCGGTCTTACCAGCCAGTTTGCCATCAGGGAAATCTGGAAATAAGAAATCACATTGACAAACAGCAAGGAGAAAAACTCGGAAATAAACACATCCACCGCTTTCAGATATCCAATTTTCAATGCACCATAGGTACTGGCAAAGAACAGCAGCAGTACAAAATAAATGGCAATAATCAAGACATGCCCACGGAAGAAATATTTAAAATTCCTGTGATACCTTAAAAAGGGATAATATTCCGTGAACCAGATATAGCCGTAAATCGCCGTATGCACCAATAATCCAATAAAAGAAAGTTGTAAAATAATAAGCCTTTTCAACGTTTCTACGCGTTTCATGTCAACACCTCATCTACGGACACGCCGTTTTCTTTTCTTTTGTGTAGTCCGCTATAATCGTCTTACCGTAGCCCGGTAAGCCCAGAAAATAAAATAATACGCACTGGAAATAACAGACAGTTTTTCCTGTCTTCGATATAAATTCCAAATACGTTTCATCGCTTTTAACTTATTAGAGGACAAAGACTGTGCCGGCCTGCGGTAAATTGCCAGCACCTCATTCAAGCCATGCGCCTGATATCCTGCCCGCAGTATCTGCCACCAGGTTGCTGTGTCCTCACTCTCCACCAGTGGCATAGATAACAGTTCTTCCGGTATCTTCTCCCGGTCAAACAGCACCGTGGTGGTAAAAATTATCGTCCTGGACAAGGCTTTCCGATAAGTCAGTATTTCCGGCACCTGTACTACCTTACCGGTAGGGTTGGCCTGCTCGTCCCCAAATTCGTATGCCGTAAAGACAAATTCTGCCTGCCGTTCTTTCAGAAAGGCAAGTTCCTTTTGTAACTTTTCCGGGAGCCAGATATCATCTGCATCCAGATAGGCAAGATACCTTCCTTTGGCAGCTTTCCTGCCGGTATTTCTTGCTGCCGCTGCCCCTTCATTTCTTCCTTTTCGGAGAAGTACAGCCCGCTGTCCCTCTTTCCACTGATATATCTCCAGGGAGGTGTCATCCTCTGCCGTTGTTTCCTGTACACTTCGGCTACAGTCCGACAGAGCTTTTTGTATCTGTTCCACGCTGCCATCCGGGGAACAATCATCTACCAGAATCAGCTCCCAATTCCTATAAGTCTGTTGTCTTACCATAGTAATTGTGTGCGCGATATAAGCTTCTGCCTTATATACCGGCACTACAATACTAATTATTTCTTCCATTAAAGTTCCTCTTTTACCAGATAAATTGGTCTTCTCTTTACTTCCATATAGGTCTTAGATAAGTATTGCCCTACAATCCCTAAGCAAAACAGTTGCACACCACTAATTAATGAAATAATACAAACCAGTGATGGCCATCCAGATGTCGGGTCCCCGAAAGCAACCTTGCGGATAATCGTCACAATAATCAGTAAAAAGGCCAGAAAACAGAACAACACTCCCATAATAGATGCCACCGCAAGCGGTGCTGTGGAAAAAGCAGTAATCCCTTCCAGTGAATACAAAAACAGTTTCCAGAAAGACCACTTTGTCTCCCCTTTATTCCGTTCTACATTTTCAAATTCAATCCATTTCGTTTCATAACCAACCCATCCAAAAATTCCCTTACTGAACCGGTTATACTCACTCATCGAAAGAATGGCATCTACCACCTGTCTCGTCATCAGCCGGTAATCTCTCGCTCCATCCACGATTTCCGTCCTGGATATCTTATTCATAATCCGGTAAAACATCCGGGCAAAGAAAGAACGGATTGGTGGCTCTCCCTTTCTGGTAACCCTTCTGGTAGCAACCGAATCATACCCCTGCTCCAGATAACCATACATTTCCGGCAACAGGGCAGGCGGGTCCTGTAAATCCACATCCATCATGACCACAAAATCTCCTTTTGCTTTCTGCAGTCCTGCATAAATACCTGCTTCTTTGCCGAAATTCCTGGAAAAAGATATCAGATGCACCCTCTCATCTTCCTGCCGCAGTTTCTTAATTTCTTCCACCGTTCTGTCTTTGGAACCATCATCAATATAAAGAAGCTCCACATCCAGTTCCTTTTCTTCAAAAAACGCTTTATTCTTAAATAATTCTGTATAAAAATCCCGTATATTTTCCTCTTCATTGTAGCAGGGGATTATCACACTGAGCAGTTTCATCTTTATCCTCGTTTCCATCTTCATTTTGGGCATAAACATCCCATTTTTATAAGAATATCTGACGATATTCTATCACAGATATACAAAAAAAGGAAGAGACGTATCTCTTCCTTCCTACTTACGTATCAGATTACATTCCAAACGGATATAATCCGCCACTGCCGCAATATACTCACTGTTAGTCGGTCTGCTATACTCCCCTGTATTTCGATAACCGAACAATTCCTCAAATAACTCACTGTTTCCCCGTTCCCAGGAAACCTCAATGGCATTTCGAATCGCCCTTTCAATCTTCTGGTCGGTTGTCTGATATTGCTTTGCCAAATCCGGATACAGAAGCTTCGTTACACTCCCCACTAATTCCATATCCTTAACGCACATACTTACCGCACTGCGCAGGAACTGATATCCCCGCAGGTGTGCCGGTATCCCCAGTTCCAGCATAAAATCAGAAATCGTCCGTTCCAATTTCTGCTGGTTGCTACAATCACATTGTATCATTCCCCTGCAACTCCTTTGTCATGTCTTTCGACATGATTAGTTATATATTATTATACATGCATATTAGCAGATGCCAGACCTTTTGTAAATTGTCATTTATCGCAAATGGTTGTTCCATGCTCATTATAGCCTTGCGGATTCTACATTCTCTTTAAACCAGTCATAGGCAAGCTGGACGCCTTCTTCCAAATCTACCTTGTGATTCCAGCCCAGTCCGTGTAACTTGGTAACGTCGGTCAGCTTACGTGGAGTACCGTCTGGCATATCCTTATTCCATACAATCTTACCTTCGTAGCCTACAACCTTCTGTACCGTCTCTGCCAGCTCTTTAATCGTAACCTCTTTACCGGTTCCGATATTCACATGCTGCTCCCCACTGTAATTCTCTAATAAAAATACGCAGGCATCTGCCATGTCATCTACATATAAGAACTCACGAAGTGGCGTACCGGTTCCCCATAACTCTACTGTCGGTGCCTTGTTTACTTTAGCTTCATGGAATTTACGAATCATAGCCGGCATTACATGGGATCCCTGTAAATCATAATTATCATGTGGTCCATACAGGTTGGTCGGCATACAACTGATGAAATCATCGCCATACTGTCTCTTGTAGAACTTACACATTTCCAGTCCTGCAATCTTTGCAATGGCATAAGCCTCATTCGTAACTTCCAGGGGGCCTGTCAGCAGTGCATCCTCCGGAATCGGCTGTGGCGCCATCTTAGGATAAATACAGGTACTGCCAAGGAACAACAGCTTCTTTACCTTGAAATCATGACAACATTTAATCACATTACACTGAATCTGCATATTCTCATAAGCGAACTCTGCCGGTGTGGTATTGTTGGCATTGATACCGCCAACCTTTGCCGCTGCCAGTACCACCACATCTGGTTTCTCTGCTTCAAAGAACTCTCTTACCTGTTGCTGGTTTGTTAGATCCAGTTCTTTATGGGTTCTGCCAATAACATTAGTGTAGCCCTTTGCCTGTAAGTTTCTTACAATGGCACTTCCCACCAGTCCTCTGTGTCCTGCCACATAAATCTTATCTGTCTTGTTCATTTTCATCCTCCTTGTTGCTTATCTGCTTCTCTCTGTTATTCTTTATCTGTTCCTGCTTTTTATATTACCTTTCTCTATATCACTTTTCCCGATATTATTTCTGCCAATATCGCTTTTGGGAACCACTATTTCCATCCATTATCGCTCAGTTATCTCTCTAAGGGGGCTGCATCATAGAACCCATCCTGTAGTCCATTCCCCAGAAACCCAATCTGTGCTTTTGTCGGGGATGACGGGAAACTTCCATAGCCCGTCTGGTCTCCCTCTACCGGATAATAGAAAGTAATTCCCCCTATCTTATAGGCAGCCGTTTCATAGGTGTCATAATCCTTCTGCACCAGCCAGTAATCATTGTGGTAGTCTGTCACAATCTCTTTTGCCAAAGCTACGCTCTTATAGACAAGCAACAGCCCCACTGCCGCCAGACAAAGTCTGTTCAGAATACCTCTTTTTTCCCCAGTGAGAGCTTTGTATATTCCACCAAACACAATTGCCGGTGTAAGATAGACATACACACAGCCATACCGAATCAGTGGAGAACTGCACAGCCAGAAAAGGAAAGAAGCTGCCACCGTTCCCTGTACCAGTAAAATATCCCAGCGTTTACGCCACAGCCCTGCCAGCATACCAATGGCATACAGTACCAGCACCGCTACCGCTATAAATCCAAGCAATACGAATACCTTATCGCTTCCGGCAAGCTGTCGAAACCAGCCTGGGAGCCATTCTTTTATGGGCAAATCATATTGATTTACATCCCGGTATCCCCGGCCCCATACCTGAATCTCTCTTGCATCATAATCAGCAAGTCCTTTTGGAATTTTCCAGGCCACCTGAAAAAAATCTATCTGGGTAAAAGGATACACCAGCCATCCTGAAATTATCACATTCCGGATAAAATAAGGCAGTGCTGTCAGGATTCCCAACAGCAGATACCCTGCCGTTTCCCGGAAACGCTTTTCCCGTACCAGATAATATGCCGGATACAACACCAACAGCAAAATCAAGGCTGCTGATAACTTTACCGTCAGCAGGAAGACCCCCATGACACCCAACAGAGCGTAGGGTAATACATTTTTTTCTTTCCCATCTCTGCCTTCCAGCAAGTCCAGAAAACGGATAATCACATAAAACGCTAACAATACCATAAAATAATCGGATGCCGGCGATATCATTTCATCATAAATATTAACCAGATAATAAATTCCCATAACTCTTGCAAAATCTGCAATATAAAGTGTCCTTTTCCGGAAGGAATCTGTTATCTCCATGCATACCTTTGCTAACAAAAATGCCAAAAATCCTGCTGCGCAGTGATAGGACTGTCCCCCCAGAAAAGCCATGCTGTACAAAGCAGACAGGGCAAAGGAAGCACTGTTATACGCCAGCCGGCAGTGCAGGTTTCCCAGTCCTTTTACAACACCATACTCCTCTATCCACCGGATACTCTGGGCATGATACAAGCCCGTATCATAATGGATGATTCCTCTGGAAGTACCATATGCAAATAGTAAAAAGAGGAAAATTACTGTTAAAATTCTTCCTCTTTTTCCTTCTTTGTTTCTTATGATATTATCCCGCAATCCTATCAGGCAGCCTGCTGCCTTCAAACGATATCGGTACAGGCAACCAATACTTACGAAAAGCATTACTATGTTGGCTGCCAGACCAACCTTATAGAATAAACTGAAAAACTGTGCATAGATGGTTACACAAACCAGTCCACACAACAGACAGGTATCTATATGCTTTACCTGATAGTCTGCCTTTTTCGACACGCATGTCATAAAAGCAGTACCTATCGCTCCCATGGTAAAAAGCATATAGCACCAAATCAATATAACTGACAGCATAGCAATAACCATGCCCTTCCTTATGCGTTGTTCTTCTTATACTCCTTGCAGCTTACACCAACGATTTCTTTCAAATCGGAATCCATCATCATAGCTACCAGCCCCTTGAAGTCTACATCACGTTTCCAGCCAAGCTCTTTCTCAGCCTTCTCGCAGTTACCCCAAAGGAACTCAACTTCTGCCGGACGATAAAACTCCGGATTTACATCTACCAGCAGTCTGCCTGTCTTTGCATCGTAACCCTTTTCATCCACACCGGTTCCTTCCCAGCGAATCTGGATACCCAGCTCTGCAAAAGCAGCTTCTACAAATTCTCTGACGGTATGAGTCTCATTGGTTGCCAGCACATAATCCTGTGCCTTATCCTGCTGCAGCATCAGCCACATACCCTTGATATAATCTCCTGCAAATCCCCAGTCACGCTTTGCATTCATATTTCCAAGAGATAACTTGTCCTGTTTACCGGCAATGATATTCGCAATGGCAAGGGTAATCTTTCTGGTAACAAAGTTCTCACCACGTCTTGGAGATTCATGGTTAAAGAGAATTCCATTACATGCAAACATGTTGTAGGACTCTCTGTAATTTACCGTAATCCAGTAAGAATATAATTTAGCTGCTCCATAAGGGCTCTTTGGATAGAATGGAGTCTTCTCGCTCTGTGGTGCTGTTTCCGGAATACCACCAAATAACTCCGATGTAGATGCCTGATAAAATCTGCAGGTTCCACCATTCACACGGATTGCCTCTAACAGCTTTAAGGTGCTGACACCTGTTGCTTCTGCGGTGTACTCCGGCACTTCAAAAGATACTCCTACATGAGACTGTGCTGCCAGATTATAAACCTCTGTCGGACGAATTTCTGCAATCAGACGCATCAGATTGCTGGAATCTGTCGTGTCTGCAAAATGCAGGAAAAATTTTACTTTATGATAATCAGAATGAATTAAATGGTCGATTCTTGCTGTATTCGTAATACTGTGTCTGCGTATTAAACCATGAACCTCATATCCCTTCTCCAATAAAAACTCAGCCAGATAAGAACCATCCTGACCTGTAATACCTGTAATCAATGCTATTTTCTGCATAATATATCTATTTCCTTTCGTTCTGTATATTGCGCTTATTCTGTATAGATTTTCCCATAAATACCCGCTATTGTAAAGGAAAATCTACTGGTTCATAAGCCACCACGTACCTGCGCCAATTAAGATTCCTAACAGAGCCCCCACCAATACCTGCAATGGGGTATGCCCTACAAACTCTTTTAATCGTTCTTCTGCCGTCATCTTATTACCCATTTTCCGGAATGTTTCCATCATTTCATTCAAAATCCGCGCCTGTATACCGGTTTCCCTGCGAACCCCTCTGGCATCATGCATTACGATAATCGCCAGAATAACTGCTACCGCAAACTCAAAGCTGCCACCTCCAAATTCCAGACCGGCTGCCGTTGCCAGGGCACATACGGTTGCTGCGTGGGAGCTTGGCATACCGCCGCTTCCCACCATTCTTTCCAACACAAACTGTTTTGTTACAATCAGGTGAATGATTGTCTTGAGCACCTGGGCTACAAACCACCCCATTACTGCTGCAACCAGTACCGGATTATGCAATATTTCCATTATAAATTCCATAAGTCCCGCTTTCTATAAATTTTCTTTCAGATACTCTGCAATGGCATCATGCCAGTCTGCAAACATAAAATCTGTGGTCATCTTCAACATATAGTTTTCCAAGATGGAGTATGCCGGTCTTTTCACTGCCGCACCATATTCTTCTGATGTAATTCCCTCTACTACTGTAGATTTGCCGGCAAGTCTGAAAATTTCTTCGGTAAACTGCGCCCAGCTGCAGTCTCCCTCACAGGTTCCATGGAACAATCCATAGTTTTCTGTTGGCAGTAAATAAGCAATCGCTTTTGCCAGTTCCTTCGCACTGGTCGGGGAACCTACCTGGTCTCGCACCACCCTTACCTTCTCATTGGTTTCTGACAGACGAAGCATCGTCTTGACAAAATTCTTACCATCTCCATACAGCCAGGCTGTCCGGACAATAAAATGCCTGTCACTGAATTCCTTGACGAAATTCTCCCCAGCAAGCTTGGTTCTGCCATAGGCTCCCTGGGGTCCTACCGCATCTGTTTCTTTATAAGGTCTTGTCCCATTTCCATCAAAAACATAGTCTGTGGAAACGTGCACCAGCTTCGCTCCGGTTTCATTAGCTGCAATGCTTAGATTTCTTGCTCCGACCGCATTAATCCGAAATGCCAAATCTTCTTCTTTTTCACATGCCTCGACTGCTGTATAAGCTGCACAGTTGATAATAGCATATGGCTTTACCTCTCTGGCAAATTTCATGACCTGGTCAACCTTTGTGATGTCCAGTTCTCCCACATCTGTATTGATTAACTCATATTCCGCATTACCGGCATATTCCAGGTTAATGGCACGTCCAAGCTGTCCGTTACAACCTGTTACTATGATTCTTTTCATGTATCCATCCTCTGCTTTCTGCATCTTGTCACACTTATAACCATCATACAACCTCTTACCAAATTATGCAATTCCCAAAGGGCATGGAAAAACGTCTTTTAGCAGTTTTATAGTGGTACTTAGACATATTCCCATACTTTGTGATAGGAATTCCTTTACATTTTGTCAATTATTTCAATTATTTTCTAGTGACGTTATCTCTTCCTTATGATATACTAGGAACAGTCGGGTTATTCCCTGAAAGAAAGAGAGGATTAAAGATGAAAAGATTGCAAGTGCTCCTTCTTGTAGCTTTATCTTCTACTCTTTTATTATTTGGTTGTGGAAAAAAAGAAGAAGAAACGGTTGTTGAACCCGTTGTCGAACAAGTTATTGAAGACGAACCAGAAGTTGTAGAAGAGGAAGAAGTAACACAGGAAGAAATCGGCGAAGATGTTCCCCCGGAAGAAGGAATGGTTCGCAGCCGAATCACAAATGAATGGGTAACAGAAGAGGTTAATAATACACGACCTATTACCGTTATGATTCCTAATACCAAGACTGCTACCCAGTATGGTATTTCTGATGCAGATGTCTTATATGAATGTAATGTAGAAGGCAGTATTACACGTCTGATGGCATTATTCCAGGACTGGAGTAATTTTGACAGATTAGGAAACGTAAGAAGCTGTCGTGACTATTATGTATACTGGTCCTTTGAATGGGATGCGTTCTATATTCATTACGGCGGACCGTTCTACATAGATGAAGTCATCAACAAACCAGACACAGAAGATATTGATGGATTATCCAGCAGCAATTTCTGGCGTGCCGATGATACCAGTAACACAACGGACAACGCTTATGTTGATACCGCCGGTATTAAGTCCGATATCAATAAACTTGGCTATGATTTAGAATACCGTGATGGTTATGCTGACGAACAGCATTATCTTTTTGCTCCAGCCGGTCAGCCAAACACCTTAGAACAATACAGCGATGCAATCACTGCTAATAAGGTAGATATGTCTCCTACCTATCCTGTAACAAACTGTTATTTCGTATATAACAGCGAAACAGGTCTGTATGACAGATATCAGCACTTATCCGGTACCTCTGACGGACCACACGTAGACAAAGCCAACGGCAAACAGTTAGCTTTCAAGAATATCCTTATTCAGAATACTTACTATGAAGTACGTGACCAGAAAGGTTATCTTGCATTCCAGTGTCATGATACTACCAGAGATGGCTGGTTCTTTACCAATGGTAAAGGTATCCACGTAACCTGGGAGAAAACATCTGACTATGGTGCAACAAGATACTATGATGACAATGGAAATGAAATTCAGTTAAATACCGGTAAAACCATGGTATGTATCGTAGAAGATGGTGATTCCTTCCTCGTAGATGACGAGAAGATTACTCCTTCTTCTGCTAAATAAACAAATACGAGCAAGTTCTTATTCTTTAAAAAAAACGTTTCATTTGCAGCTTACCTGTGAATGAAACGTTTTTTAATTCCCCAATAATACAAATATTTCTTTCTTTTTCTCATCTATTTGCTATAATTAAATGTATAAT